>RCUF01000366.1_pt1 | contig 16025 bp, 10 predicted proteins | sample 2166311 | NCBI WGS metagenome assembly RCUF01 (sample SAMN09932608, study PRJNA488358) | compost metagenome | feature: garden; material: soil; isolation source: compost soil in 4-hydroxybenzonitrile-enriched culture | place: Germany: Experimental Botanical Garden Goettingen | collected 2016-01-27
AGGAGGCGCTTTTTTTGTTCAAACCTCAAATTAATTCATTACAGGAATGGCTCCTGTAATGAATTTTATATTTAAATCTGACCCCTACGCTCGGGCTTAAATTAATTGTTATGTATATTCTCATTTAGAATTTTATGTATGTATAAGCCCTAATAATTTAATCGACTTATACCAGCATAAAGTTTATGCTTCTTTTAACAAAGTTTCTATAACACCGAACTAATCCAGCCATTTCATTGACCAGCAGCCTATTTGCGGACCAATTTGCATTGCAATAATTACAATAAGAAGCTTTTCTTTTGGCACGCTCCTTTGTTGGATTCGAAATCCCTAGGTATTAGAAAAGGGCTTTAAAAAGCAAAAAACGCCTTCCTGGTTGAACCAGAAAGGCGAAAATTAATCATTGTTTATTTTTGATACAGGGCCTACATGGTAGGTGGTCGTTGGATACGCACAAGAGGGTAAATTGGGTGAATTTAGTGGGGAATATGTACAAAGTATTGTGGGCCGAAGTATATAGTTCCTGAATTAGCAGACATTACTTTCATTGAAAATGCAGGCATGAACAACAAGAAGTTGATTTCTCAGGCACCGTGGGCATGACAGATGATATTCGTGCAGGTAAGCTGCAAGCATAGTCAAGTCATAGACGAATTGAACTGACAATCCTGAGCCTGTGTTCCATAACGCAAGACAAATTAAAATACCAAGATGGTCATACCCCAGTCTACTTGACAGGGGTATGACCAGGTTGATAGGTGCCTAGTATCTTTTTTAATGTTTTCTATAACTATCTGATCTCTGTTGGCTATTCTTCTTTCTCTTTTTCCTCATGAAGCATCATCTCTAATACAACATATGCAAGCTGCGCTCCGTCCTTCATGCCCTGCCAGTACAATGCTTCATTCTCCAATGCTATCTTGTAATGATGCTTATCTTCCCACTCGGAAAACTCAGGACGATTCACGATGTCCATATCAGAAAATAACTTTTGAAATGCTGAATCCTCTTCCTTACGTATTTTACTAATCTCAGGATAGCGTATGATACGGGCTGAAACATCATCAAGCCTATGCTGAATAGCGCTTTTAAACCATTCCGGGGGCCTCAAAATTAGTTCCTCCTCGTACATAATGTCTTTCTGGTTTATTCGAGTTTGCATGGTGCAACTGCATCATCATCTGACATTCTTCTGAATTAATTCCAGCAATTCTTCATATTCGTACAGAGGATTAAACTTCGCCATCAAAACTTGGCCGAGTTCATTCATCCTATATCTTTCTTGCTCCAACGTTTCATGTAAACGAATCATTAATTTGTATCCTGCTCCTTTCTTTGGGCTCCTTGTAGCGATCGCATGTCAAATTTACTTGTTAAATTAAATGTGAAAATTGGTTGCATATGGCGACTAAGTGAGAGCCAATAATGTTTTTGCCGCTGGTTGGTTTACTCCGATGCTTCATAAATATGTAAGTCTCATCTTACCCATATTGTACGTGATCGTACTGTTCTTTTAGTGCAAATATCGAAGTAAAACAAAATAAATTCAATCAACAATCAACTTTCACCATCTCATTGTCTTCAACAATTCGTTACTTTCCTAATTAAAACCTCATATTTTTCCAGATTGAGTCTGATGCACTCCAGATACTTTGGAAGACATGTTTCTGTAATTGTTGGCTGAAGCTGAGTAGTAATAATACGCGCTAACGGCAAAGCCGGACAGATAAAAACCGCCAGTAGAAACTGGCGGCCTATTTGGTCTTCACATCTATATGGAGGCAAGCTGCTTTCAGTTAAAGTTAACAGCCTAAGTCCAATGAAATTCAGGACGAAGGCCGTTTAGACGGGCTTTTTTATTTTTCTTACTTGACGGGTGAACTCCAGAAAATTACCCGTCTTTTATAATTCAGCATCATTTCGGGGAAGAGGTTCGTACGATTTATCCTGATCAATACGTTCTGCTAAAAATCCTGGTTCGCGTATTGAAGAAAACATTCAATACTTTGAATTTTGGTTCAGGTATCTTTCTTCATCTCTAGTTAAAAAAAAGATTCTAATATACTCCAGATTAATGCTCTATATGCGCTATCTCATAAAGAACTTCTTCAAAGATCTTTTCATACCAATACATTGGCATTGGCCGCCAAATTTCATGTGCCAAACGTATACGACTTATTTGCAATTCACTAATCCGCTCGACAAATTCATCATACCCTTGATATTTATTGAAAAAATTTAAAAGCTCATCACTAATATAATAAAATTCATTTTCGGGAACACCTCTTTTTTGGGCATCTTCATACAAGATTCCATAGAGATATGCCATTTCATCCTGATCATCCCCACCACGGGCATTTAATGGCTCGCTAGGAAGAGGTCTTCCATTAAACTCTCTGTGGATCTTTTTATGACAATCCCTACACAAAGTAATTCCATTTCCTATTTCAAACATACCTAATGGACAGACTACCTGGCGCATGATATGGTGTGCCTGTATTTCGTTACTACTTTCACAATTAACACATCGATGATCATCTCGAGCTCTAATAAAGTTACTCCATAGACGAAGGCACCATTTTTTAGAACGCCTCTTTGAGACAGCTCGATCAAGACTTGCTTTCTTTTTTATTAATTGCTCGTTAAATAAATTAATAATTTTCCACCACCTCGTAAATCGTGAGATTAATAAATGTTTCATTCTTCACTATGTTTGAGGACCATTATGACTGAATAGGCAGTTCTAAATAACTTCAATTGAATAACCATTCATCATTAGTTCAAAACCTTCTTCATCAATAAACTTTTTTGCTTTATCTATAGGATTGTCATTCTTCAAGGATCTATATAGCCACAACAGACTGTCTGTTTCGATGCATGTATTATCACTAAACAATCTGAGTACCTGGGCCCACATGCCCCATGCTGCGTTATCAATAGGCACTGAATTCCCTGAAAAATGCGAAAAATTCCTCCCTAAAACGAAAAGCAAAGTTTGGTTAAGGTTATTAAAAACATTTTTCTTAAGACCAAAAGACGCTGACAATTCTGAAATGGTCTTATTCTCTAACCAACCATTCACAGAATCAATCCAATCATTACTTTCACTCTCAAAGTTTGCCTTTCTACTTTTTCTCTCGTACATCGAATCTGCAAAAGGTTCCTGCCATTTAAGTTGAAACAATCCTAAAGTCCCAGTTACCTTATCATATATAAACGCATCAATGTCTGTAAGTACCTTACCATTCTGTTTAATTACGATTGGCCTGTCTATTTTTAAAAATTGTTCCATGTTGAACAATGAATATATATCTTTTCTAAATAATATCTCACGTTTTTCAAGTGCACGATCCCAATCTTTTTGGTACCGACGCCTTAACTCTGAGAGCATAAACAGTACAGGCTGAGCATCAAATCCAGTGTGGCAATAGATGATATGATTATTAGAAATCTTTAAAAAGGGAGCCATCGCACCGTTTATCTTTGTACAGTGAAAATTCCTATTTTCTTCGTTAAGAGTTAGTAGATCAATTACTTTACCAGCTAATTGTTCTTCAATGCCTAAAGCTTCAGATAAATATCTTCTAGTATCTGATATTAACGTAATATATTGAACTAAATTTATAGAGGATACATTCACACTTTTTACAAGTTGATTAGTTACAAAACCCAGATGTCTTAATGAGAAGCTTTTTAACACTGAGAGCGCGCTTAAGTAGATCTCAAATGTTTGTCCATCAAAAGTTGCATCCAAAGGGAATGAATCTGAACCAATCATTTTTTGAATATCTAACCAAGCCAGTTTCATATAAAAAGAATCTATTTGTAAAGTTGTATTATAACCTAAAAACTCTTTTTTCCATGTATAAACATTTTCACGCATCTCCTTATGTACTGATGGAGCAAGTGATTCTAACTCTTCTCTATGAGACTGCTGAGAGTTCTTAAAGAAAGCATTGATCCAAAAATGTTCTTCACGCTCAACCTTCTCAACCCCTTTTATATCAGTGTCATATCGAAATATAAATCGATTTTTATCAAGTTGTTCTACTGTTGCAAGTCCGGTTTTATATTGATCTAGACATAGTCTTATCATTGAAATTTTACCTGAATAATATAGCATTGAAGCCGCCCAAGTTTCCTGATTCCGATTACTGGGCAATAAAGGCGCGGATTCTTGATCTATCTCATGAGGATAGAACATATCTAGAACTAATCCCCAGCCGTAACAATAATAAGTTAAATAATCTTCTTCATCATACTTCCCCAACTTTTTACCTAATAGGTAATTATCCAACGTCCGAACAAGCTCAATAATTGAAATTTGCCAGTTTGAGTGTCCTGTGTGTTTTAACCTTAATTTATCCATTTTAATTAGCTTTTCGAGGACATTGGCTAAAGATAATTCCATAAATTTATTCTCATCCCCATTCATTCCTGTTTACTTTATCCTAATATATATCTTATAAAATTACATACTAATCAGCAAAATAGTGTGCTGGATATCAAGCTCACCTCAATAATATCTCAAAGTGTTTCCATACTTGATACTTGCATCTATTTTCCATCATATGCCACACTATTCTTATTCACATGTAAGATTTCTTGCTGTTGAATGTCTCTACCAAAACTAAAGAGGTAAATTGACTACAGCCCCTCTTCGATTTCAGAAATTTTCAATTAAAGAAAGCTGTTAATGGAGTGACACCGTGTAATGGAATAACCAGACCTCTATCCAAAAACCGGTTGAACTCTTCACAAGCTGTTTCCGGTACAAGTGAGCAGCTGTGGCAAGCAGCTAAATTACAAGAATCAGGTCCTTGCAAGCCAATTTCTGTGCAAACCGGGTCAGAAGAGCACCATCCCGCATTATTAAAGGCTTTACGAATAACCGCTTCTAGATAACCAGGCTTACCCATCCGAACCAATCCGCCCATAGTTCCATCTGAATCTCCTGCAGCGGTATAAATAAGAACACCACACATCGGATTTGATTCATTATTAGAAACATATAATCTTTCTCTTAACGAAGACGAACTATACCCACATTCAAAGACAAGTTGATTTATTAGTAAATGTGCAAACGTATGGGCCATGACAAACCGCGGAGTTATCTTTTTCTCTCTAGTACGGCGGTTGGCTACCATGTGTCGGTATCGTAAACTTAGGGGCTTAATTCGTTCTATTACTTGTACTCTTTGCTCCCACTCTTTGACTACCTCTTCATTGAAATTAAAGAAAATTCCTTCTCCATACACTACGTATGCCGGAAGCCAATCGTCATTTAATTCCTCCGGCCGACTACGCCAGAGCATCGACTTCATATCCTCTATATCGTTTTGCTGATCATTAAATACCCGATTAAATCCTGTTAAAACGCGTGTTTCTTTTAACTTTTCTACCAAATTAATTTTCGAAAAATACCTGGTTATATCAAACACATTACGTTTGTATAACGTCTGGTGGACTGGTTTAATTTTCAAGTCTTCCTGATTCATTTCGCCTTTTAATACTTCATACTCTTCTTGGCGGAGAACAGCATCCATATCATTAGGCAGTTCCTCTTCATCATCTTGATTAGGATCACGCGAGTCCTTTGCTAACAAAGCTCGTCGTATATCCGAATCAGAGTATTGGTTTAATTCTAACAGGAATTGGTCTTTTAACTGTTTAACCGTTTCATCTAAACTTAGATTGGCACGCTCGGCTAGATTTATTAAACTTAAGACTTGAAATTTTTCAAAAAAAGACAATAGATCGGATATCTGTTTATTGCTGTTGCCGGGAATATAAATAGCACTTCGCACTTGAGCAAAGTAAACATTGGATGCACTTCTCAACGAGGCCCTAAGGTGACAGCTACATTCTTCCCCTTCATCAGTACCAAGCCACGGACGTTTACCTTGGCAAAAGAATTCTGAACCGTCATCGCACAATGATCTGCTTAATTCTGTACCTTTCTCATCTGCAGACGTCACGCCATGAAGCATTCTCGGCTCAACCTCACACTCACATTTTACTTGCATAGATGTAAGCGCCCCTCCTCCTGTGCTCACCAAATACAACGTCTGTGTGCAGGATGGATTCTTTTGCTTATGTACCCACTCTCTCCATGGGAAGTCTTGTAAATGTCCTTTTTCACAAATAGTAATGAATGGCGCTTGAACCAGGTAGTTTTTATAACCTTTTTGTTCACAACCCTTACATGATTCATTACTCTTCTGGTGGTATTCCAGTTCCTTCATTTGGCCGCAGAAAGGACAATAGTGCCATTTAGGAAAGCGCAGAAAGGGGACCGTCAAATACATATTCATATTGTTATCATCGCTGCTTCTTGTCCTAAAGTCCGGCGGAAGCCGGAAATGGCTCACTTCCAACATTCGTTCTAAACGCCACTCTTGAATTTTATATTGTGACAAATCGGTAGAATCCATATTTCCATAGCGATCTTTAAACCAATGATCGAGCCCACTACATACAGCAGAAGTGCCATTTTTAGCTATAGACATGGCTCCTGTACCAAAGGGGGAGATTAATTGCGCTCTCCGGATTGGGTATCTCATGGTTCCAGTTCCTCCATATCTTGAAGCACATAATGTGTGCTGATTTCCCCTAAACATTGCGAGTCCACGTTTCTCATTGAATTTGGTGTGGCCCAGGACAATCTTCTTGTTGTCGGGTCTACATACGAACCAGCGGCATAAAGCAACGGATAGTCGTCGGCACTTCTCTTTTTTGACCATTCAGACGGGCGTAATGTTTTCCATTGTGAGATGCGGCGATCAAAAACCCTTTGTATGTTGTCCAACTCTTCCTGATCAATTGATTTAACCCGATTACATATAATCTCCCTGAGTTGTAGCAATAGTTCTTCTGGTGTAGGAGATGGGGAATCAACCTCATCCACATGGCCGAACTGGCGAACATAACCTACCATGACCGCGTGGAGCAATCGATCGACTACAGCGGGAGAAAATGGAGTTACACTTGTTGGTTCCACTTGAGCATACAGTCTTTCATGGTAGCTGCGGAACTTCTCAAAGTGGGAGCGATCCCTTGGCTTCGACGCACTATACAAAGTGACAACGAGTCCTGGTCTTTCATACCAGCGCCGTCCTACCCGACCAGTAACCTGAATGTATTGTGCGGTCGTTTTAGGCTGACCAACAACAGCCATAAGAGAAAGACGGTCGATGTCTACACCAACCTCAATAATATTTGAGGCTAGGCAAACATCAGTCACTGTGCCGTAGCCAATTTCAGTTTTTAATTCACTAATTGCTGAAGCTACTTCATCACTTGATAAGCGGGAGGTAAGCTCCTTAATCTTATATAGATGACGTAGTTCCTTATATTCCAAATCTCCCCTGTTTTTAATTACTTTAAGATGGTTGGGTATGTCAGATTGAAGCAAAGTTACTGTTGTACCAAGTTCCCTCAAACTGTTAAAAAAGATAAGTAATGTCCACCACGGATCTCTTTCAGGTTCCTTCATTTCCATTGGGGTTTGAAGAAGAGATGTTAATGAACGCACTTGTAATGTTTGCATAGACCCAAGGCCAGGGGCATTCAAACCGACATATCTTCTTCCTGGCATTAATTCCCCGTTTTTGTCACGAGCATATGTCGCGAAAAATGAATCGTTTTCATCTAATCCAGGTGCCGGGAATAAAGCCACATCCGCACGAGAATATATATCCAAAATTTGTCTTTTATACCTGCGAATCGTGGCAGTCGAACAAACAAGTTTGGGCTTGATTCCTTTACCCGTTCGGTAGTCTGTACACAATTCTTCTATCAATACTTCAAAAATTCCGGACATGGAACCCAAAGGACCGGATATAAGATGCAGTTCATCCTGAATAATTAAGCCAGGTGGAGAACAAATCCGGCTTCCGTCTCTCCCAATACCAAAAATAGAACGTGGGCGGGAATTCCATGCAAGCTGAGCAAACTTATCAATTGTTCCAATAATAAAAGTAGGCCGCTTCTCATAAATGTCATCATCTATAACATAAACCGGCAACTTTCCACTAAACGGACATTCATTATCCGTACAATGAATCATAACTTTACCATTGGAGTATTTATATCCATGTACACTGAAATTGGGCTGTGTTTGATTTTTATTTTTTTTGCCCCATTTGCCTCCTTTAGTAGGAACAGACTTAATCTGATTTGTTGAAAGTTTTCCTATTTTAGCGCCACACCAAGGACAAGTAGTAATCAAAAAAGGATTTACATTGCTCTTGCCGTTTTTTAATTCGTTCAATTGGCTTCTTGCGAGGGTATGGTTGTTTGGCGTTGTATCCCCTCCCAGCCAAATTCCAATTGAAAACTCATTACTACCTAACTCTTCTTCATACTGCCGCCGTACCCATTCCATTGAACAAATTAACCTAGAGGCTCTCTGAAATTGGTCAGCTGTCAGCAAGCGCAATGTGTAACGCATAAGTACATGCACTCCAACATCTTCCTTGTTTTTCATCCTACGCATAAACATGGAAAAAGAAGACAAACCCAAATAAGCTTCTGTTTTTCCGCCGCCCGTGGGGAAAAATATGAGTTCAACTGTTTCACGCTCAGGGGAATCTGATTCTGCCGCTGATTCCATGGCCATCAAGATAAAGGCGATCTGAAAAGCACGCCATTTCCCTTTATTGTCTGGCAACGCATTTAAATTTGGTGCTATGTAAGGTAAAGAAAAACTAATGGCTTCATCCACAATCTCAGCCTTCCGTATAGTTCCGCCTGTAACCTGTTGTAAAAGCATAGCGTGATTGGCTAACTGAAAAGCCCTTGATACGTCCGGATTTTTTAGATATTCCAATCCCCGTCGCATCCGGCTAACACATTTACGGCATTCTTGAAGATTCTTTTCAGCCGCGAGAAACAACGCGGAATCCAGCTTTTTAACATGTTCTTGCCGATCCTCAATCCATTTCTCATAAAAACATACAATTTCCTCCAATTGCCCTCGCCCATTGTGGTTTGGATTTAAACCTGCTAAATCTCTCATGGATACTACAATATCGGTACCGTCATCTCTTTTTATATCAGGTGTCATACTTTTTGCTTCATAAGATGGCAAAAAGCTAGTCTCTACATAATCGACTTTGTTGTCAATAGCCTCACTCCAATCAGCTGCACACCCATGGCCGACTGCATAAGTTTTCGTCTGGCGGTATAACAAAGCAATCGAAAGTTCCTCATCATCCAGAGCATTCAAACCTGCCATATCAGGATAGGGTAATATCGACGGGCTTTGATCAGCGGTTACAACTTTAACTTTAAAAGAAGCCTGAAAAAGACAATTACTATCTAAAGGTACATGCCCGGCAACTTTAGTACGGTTTATCAAACTTACCGTAATAAGTCTTTCTGTATCTTTAAACGGACGAGATAATATATCCGTTTGAATATCCAGCTCCTCATTATTGATCGCATCTGTAATTTCGCCGTGTTCCAGTATGTCTTCTACACCTAAAAGTTTTTCCGCTTTAACTTTAACAACTAAATGGACCGGAATGCGGACCCACCATCTACGTCTTTTCCCCTCTTCTTCCCCTTTTACCTTAACGGAAAAAGGCCGATACCTTCCACCATCCACATGGATAACTAACTCACTACCATAGGGCAAATCTGTTTTAAAACTAATAGCCATACTGCTCTGGCGGTAAGCATTTGCGGAAGCCATATCTAGTTCCGCGTCATCTTCGACAATAGCATCACGCTTATCAATTACCTCTAAATCTTTGGTTGCCTCTTCTAAGATAAAACTTTCATCAGCAATTGAATCATTATTACTTTCTTCTTTTTCTTCCAAAGCATCTTCTTTCATAGTACGATGAGAGTACAAGACAGCCGTACCATAACGCCGCGATGGGGACTGTTGCAGGATCTCTTCCCCAGTTTTTTGATCCTTATACGGCTTATATAACTCATCAGCTTTATCAAATAAAACAGTTTTATCAGTATTCAGTGTTATACTTCTCTCAGTTATAGAAGGACCGATAAATTCTTCTTTTAGGCTATTGTAGAGAGCATCCCGGTTTTTTAAGTTCACATTTAAAGTATTATTCATTTCTCTGTCTCCCTAAATGATATAAATCAATTAAATTCCTTAACTGCTGAGGTTCAACCTGGTATTCACTTTGACTTATGTATTCAATTTTGAAAGCAGTAAAAGTTGCATTTTCGGCATCGGGTAAACAGAAAGTCATCTTTTGTTCCAATTCCAATTTCCCAAGATTCGATTTCTTAACTTCTTGTATCAGTAAGTTTCGAATAACTGAGCCGGCCCTCTGGTGTGCGCGAAACATGTCCTCTGCTTCTTTCCACAGTTTCTCTGCATGCTCTTCAAGTTTTATAAGCTTCATGATTGCTGAAAAATCATTATACTCCCGCGGTTTGATATTATCGTCTGACGCCCAGTTCCGGATATTAATCTCGTTGGCACGGATTCCTCCATGACGACGAAGGTATTTGCAAATTCTCTCGACACCGTATTTAGCAGTATATTTTCGTAATTTTTTTTTCCAAATCGAATGACGTTTACGTATTTTTACTGCCCGACTGCCAAGAAATTCGTCAGCTTTTATTTGTATATAGTCCCGACCAGTGCTAGTACGTATAAGCAAATAATTATTAGTATCTAATTCATTGATGGAACATTTAGCTACCTGCTCCTTCGAATGTAATGATATCGTCCATATATTCCTGATCGAATGGTACTCAAAGAAAATGCCTTTAGCATCAGTTAAACCAACTAACTTTGCTTTAACACATTCCGATGTTGTAACTGTTGACTTTGATAACAGGTTTTGTTCCACTTTTTCGAAATCTACAATCTGGTCACTTACTTCAATTAATTCTGGTAAAGCAGGATCGATTGATTTATTTGCGTGAATTTTGCAGCCTTGATGTAAAGTTGAAACTCTGAATTTTGAATTAATGAGATACTCCAGTCTAGGGTCGCGGTACAATTGCCAATCATAATATAATATTTCAATATTTTGCGAACGCGGACAATGAAATATATAATCCGGATACCAATAAGTTGGCCCTACAATAATTAATCTCTCATAAAAGAAATCCTTTTTTAGTCTTGAAGGCGTAACTAAATTAAAGGAATTTTTGATCATAAAAGTACGTCTTAGTGCTTCTTCAACTGCATTTAGGTCACTAACAGTCTTTAAAACCAAACCTGTATCAATCTTATCATTGAAGTTACTCCGCAAATATTCCAGTACAGGTTTTTCTGAAGAGTAGCGTAATTTTTCATATTTCTTTAACACTATATCTATAGCTTCTCTTAAACTCGGATACATTAACTGGCATTGAAGTGATAGCCTATTTAAATCCTTTTCATTAATTAGATCCTTATGGGCTGTAAAAGGAAGTAGACTACTCGACAATATATACCTAAACTTTCGTAAATATGTTAATAAATCATATAGCAAAATATCACTTTCATTTAAGTTGTTAACTTTATATTCAAATGATTTTAATGACATAGAATACTGAGCAAGTGGATTTGATGATATTTTATGAAAACTCAGGTTATAATTACTAGTTAACTCAAATATCTTGTTTACACTAGTTAGATTCTTCATTGCGTCTCCTCCCAAAATAACAACTCAATCCCCCCAGGTATCATCTCTAAACCCAAGTTTGAAGAAGTCTCACGGTTACTTTCAATGTACCGATTATTGATTTCTTCAACTGCAAGCTCAAATTGAGGCTCTGAACGGTCAATAATTATTACGGAATTCGTAAACATGAAATTTTCTTTCCAATTCAGATAACCATTTGATCCAGAGTATATGATTATGGAAGCAGAGTTCATATTCATCTCAGTTTCAAATTTTCTCGCGTACGAAGAAACAAATTGTGACTGGTATGGATCTACTGTATTTAGAAACTGCTTGATTCGTAATAAGTCATTTAATGTACCACTTATAAACCGATTATCTTCCAGAACAGCAAATAAACTTTTAGTAACTTCAATTTCAAGCTGTTCTCTTACTCCAACATAACACAATTTGGTTTCAGATTGCTTTAGTAACGCTTGAGAACGAACTCCAAAAACAGTATCTGGTAGGCGGGATGCGGTAGAAACAGTTCTCCCCCGCTGGTTATTCGGCAATCGCAAACTTTGATTTGGGTTAATTTGTACATCAAACGAGTTTTTTTTAGATATATACTCCGTTAAACCGCCTGATTTTGGTGATTGGGTTTGTATAAGTAATCTTTGTTCCCCTTGAAAATTCACAGCCCCTAAAAACTTTGCTTTCAAAACTCGTTCATTTTTCCTGTACCAGACAAAGGTATTCTTCTCAAGTGAGGTCAACATTTGGAAGTGTGCTTCCAACAAATTGTCTGGAGAACTTTTTAAGAATATTGAAGATAGGAGTCCCACACCAATAAATGGAGCGATATAAGCTTTTGTTGGCAATACTAAGGCTAGAGTCCACCTTTTATTTTCGTATCTTCTTAAAGCAAGCTTTTTTCCAAGATTAATAAAAAAACTGGACCAGGTTGGAATTGGAGTCCACCCTCCAGCATCTTTATAGTACAAATTAATCCCCATTTTCCATACCCTTTCATTTTGTTACATAAATAAAAAAGGAGCATAGCCCAGGATAATTTACAAACCAAAATTAATTATTTTAAGGGCATGAAATAGTAATACTATGCAGTATGCAATTCCAAAAAAAGATTTGTACCTCATGTACTATACTAGGACTTTATTCGACAATGACTGGTTATTTCCTCCTACTCTTTACTAATATTTTACGTTTAAAGATTTAACCAAATCGTTTTATTCAATGAATTGTACTAAATTACAATTAATTGAATTTGAAGAGACTCTTGACCGATTGCTTAAATGTTGCGAATAGCGACAATTATTTGCTATTGTATACCGTAGCTACTGTAAGAACTAATAAACATTTTGACTATCTGGATCCATATTTAGAAACCAAATCAAAAAAAGGCATGCCCCTTTTGAACTGAGACCCCATTTGTGGATCCTTTTGAAAAGGGTCCCTATTCATCAAACAGCAATGAGATGACTTCTGTATTCATCAGGAGTCATCTTTTTTAATGTCCATTGGAACCGTTCGGTATTGTAATAAGTGATGTACTCGTTGACACGAGTTCGCAGCTCTTGTAGGGAAGAGCAATCCTTGAATTCTAATTCATCCTTCATGTGCCCGAAGAACTTCTCCATCGAAGCATTGTCCCAACAGTTTCCTTTCCGTGACATGGATTGTTTGAACCCAGCGTTAGCAATCATGGAGCGAACTTCAGGATGCGTGTAATGGAATCCCTGATCCGAATGAAAGATAGCCTCCGGATGTACTCCTCCATCTAAACGGTTAAGCAGCCGCTTCAGTGTTCGTTGAACAAGAGACAATTCCAAAGAAGAGGACAAATAGTGAGCTAAGATTTCTATTTTTGCCCCATCCTTTACACAGGACAAATAAGCCCACTGGCCATTTCCATAACGGCATATAAGTAATGTCCGTTAGCAATACCATTTCAGGCTCTCCCCGGTCAAACAGACGCTTGAGGAGGTTCGGGCAGGTGCGGTGCTCTTGCGTGGCTTTAGCCATTTTACGATAGGGATTCGCTTGACGAATCATAGCAACCAGTCTGAATTTCAACATCAAACGAATTTTTTTGTGATTCATAACGATTCCATTAAGCCGTTCCAAAACTCTTTTTTATGACCAGCGCGCCAGCCTTCCCGCGAAGTGCATCAAAGTGCTCCTTCAGAAGCAAAAAGTCTCGTTCATCGGCAGCCTCTCGAAGCTGGCGGTGTTCTTCCGCTGCACACCAACGATAATACCCGCCTGTACTTACCTCAGCAAGCTTACAAAGATAACGGATCCCGCGTCTCAATCCATGTTTACGAACGACCTGGTTGATGAGCTGAAAGCACTCGGAAGACGTTAGTAATTCATTGTTGTCTTTGTGCTTTTCGAGCGCTTCTAGCTTTTTTAAGAGTTCATTCTCGGCTTCCAAAAGCTTGATACGTGCCTCGGCAAGACGGAGCTTGTCCTTAGCCGATAGCTCACGACTGACCGGTCTTCCTGGGCTTCCCCTTCCCTCTACGCTCTTTTTCCAGCAGTCCAGCTTCACCAGAAGAAGCATATATTTTCCGCCAACGCTCCAGACATCTTTTTGGCGTCTCCTGTCCGATCAATTCAATGTTAAATTTGCCTGCACGAAAATCTCCATTGGTGTACGGCCCGCTTGATTATTCTGTACAGCTGCAATCTTAAAGGCAGGGGAATATGTGATATTTTTCTCCGATACGCGAAGAACAGATGGATTCGGCTCCAGACCTTGATTTCTTGCTCCGTAAAAACCCGTCTGGTTTTCCCCATGATCTACATCCCCACAAACTTTTATAATCTGATTAAAACACAAAAGACCCGTTAGAGAGATCCCTGCAAAAGTGCTCATTTGAAATACCAACCTGAATGAACTGAAAAAACGAGCCTCTAGAATCGATTCTAAGGCTCGTTTCGAGGTTGGGGAGTCATTTATGCCCCCCTAGAAAAGTTGGATTTTTTAAAAATATGACTTTTGCAGTGGTCTCGTAAGAGGGCATTTTTTTCAAAGTGTCCATCTTACGGGTCACAGTTCATTTATAAAAAATAATCATTATTTATTTGATTAAATAATAATTTATCAATGTTCTTCTAATTTCCTCAGCTATTAGTTCTGCTTGTGCCGTTGGAACCCCGTTACTAATTATCTTATATTTAGCAGTTAAAGTAAGATCAGATGGTAATATATAATTATCTGGGACAGTTTGTATTCTTAGCGCTTCTCTAACCGTTAATCGCCGTGGTTTAGTAGGATGTAAGTGAACCTCGTTGTTACCATAAGCTACAGTGGGACTATATCTATACCTGTGTAAACGTTTGAATGATTTTCTATTAGTATCCCCTTCCTCTATTTCTGTAAACTTTGCTGACTTTGGGGTAAAACAATCATTCTGATTAGGAATACCACTATGTAAGCCCTGAAAAACATTTATTACTTGAAGAGCTTCAAACATTTTAGGTATATTCCTTAGTTCATCTAAGTTAACATCCGAACCAAAACTCCACTTTGTCGGCCATTGAATCAATTTGGGATTTTGCAGTTTAATTTGTGGCCATCTGAAAATATAATTCTCGGAATTGGTATTTTTTAAAACTTCATTATCTTTCTCAAGTAAGTAGCCATTCTTAACTAATTTTTTAACTATCCTGTTTTTAAACCCTACAACAATGATTCTTGGTCGATCTTGAGGAAAACCATAATTTATTGGATTAATGATGTCAAACCATAAGCAATACCCATACTGTTCTAGTCCATTAATAAGAAGTTGGAATCCTTTATAATGGTTTTTAGTTTTATATAATCCCTCTACATTTTCAAAAAATATAAAATCTGGATTAAGTCTTTTAACAATACCCAAGTAACTAATAATAAGTTTACCTCGTTCTCCATCAATTCCTTTGTTTTTTCCTCCAACAGAATAATCTTGACAAGGAGGTCCTCCAATAATACCACTGATATTTTTATATTCCTTTTGTAGCTTTATTTGATTTTTTTTATCAGAAGCATCTGTAGGAGATTCAATATTTCGATGCTTAATAAGACCCTTTTTTATATAATAATTTGCACTTGATTCAAAATACTTTTGAAATGCATAATTATATCCTTCAATGAAAGAGCTATTGATTTCAATAGCTCTTTCAATTTGGAATCCTTTGTTCAAAAAGCCTAGATCCAATAACCCTCCTCCTGAAAACAATGAAAGGACAGGGATAACGCTATCTGTTAATACTGCTCGTTGCAATTTAGATACCCCTAACTTGATCTGATTTCAACAATTTTTTCTTGATGCTCCAAATCACAATCTTTCAGTATTTCAATATATCCATCATTCAACATAATTTTAGTTCTATATAGACCGCAGTTAAGTTTATAACCTTACGAGGAGACGATCTATCGTTTCC
>RCUF01000367.1_pt1 | contig 16002 bp, 22 predicted proteins | sample 2166311 | NCBI WGS metagenome assembly RCUF01 (sample SAMN09932608, study PRJNA488358) | compost metagenome | feature: garden; material: soil; isolation source: compost soil in 4-hydroxybenzonitrile-enriched culture | place: Germany: Experimental Botanical Garden Goettingen | collected 2016-01-27
TCTTGAAACTGCTGTACAGTTTACCTTTGATGTCGATCGGGATCTGCTGATAGTTCGCTGAGGCAACGTCCTCGCCCATAGCTCGGGACTTCATCTCGTAAGACTCGCGGGAAAGTATCTCCTCACAGAGCATTGTGCCATCATCCTGTAAGGCCTTCATGCTCAGATGCCGAACCTTCTTTTTCTCTTCGGCAAAGTGCTCCAGCGCTCTACCGGCCAGATCACCAGTAGCCCAGCGGGTCATGATAATGATGATCTTGCCGCCTTCTTCTAAGCGAGAGAACATCGTATTAACAAACCAATCCCAATGTTTTTCTAGCGTAGCCTCGTTACTTGCTTCTTCGGCGTTTTTGATTAGGTCATCGATAATCAGGATGGAAGCCCCGAAGCCCGTTGCCGTACCCGTAGGAGACGTAGCCAGATAGTTGTTAAAACCACCCTCTAAGCTCCACAAGTTCATGGCCCCGTCACCCCGTTTGATCATTACTTGCGGGAAGATATCACTGTATACAATGATCTTTGGATCGGCCTTTACCGTGTTGATCCCGTTACGGACAGACTTTGAAAACGACGTGGACAGCGTCTCGTTATAGGAGCCTGTCATAACCATTTCCTGCTGGTTCTGTCCAAATACCCATTGCGCAAACATAGAAGCCGTTCTGGACTTACCGTGCCGCGGCGGCTCGTTGATGATTAGGATATCATCGTCTGACTCATAGAAGTCCTGCATCTCATTACATAGGTCGATTAGATACCGGCGGTTATCCTTGTAGAAGTCCGGGGCCATAGCCTGACAAAAGCCGAAGAACTCACGCCGCGCCAGCTCGATCCTGGCATAGCGCTTGATCGTCTCGATATCAACCATCACGAATCAACTTCCTCAGCTCCTCGGTAGTCAGTTCTTTGTATGGGCTATTAACGTCTACACCGCCACTTAATTTCACATCTGACTTTTCAGCATATAGTCCAGCCATTTCAAGAACTACTTTACCGTGCTGGAAACTCCCTCGCTGGGCTTCTCTGACAAATGTATTAAGCACCGAAGCGACCGACTGCTTGACTAAGTCAACGGATCGCTTATTGTACAACTCCGCAAAATGGGGCTTCGCAAAGGCCCGATAGTACGTCGCTCGATCCACTTTAGCAATCTTGCAAATGTCTGTTACACTCTTGATTCTATTTTCAGGATTCAGCAGAGCTTCAAGCAAAACCTGCTCTGATCTTGTGAGATTTCGCTCATCTACCGATTCCGTTGCAGTTTGCCGCACACTACTCACCTCCTAAAATATCCGGTAATTCCTTGCCGGGCTCATTCCAATCTAGCCCGTAAGTCTCTAAAATGTCCTTGAAATCCTCTATGTTATGAGGCCTTATTTTCAGCCCCTTCTCACCTAATGTGATATGCCGCAGCTCGTGCAACATAAGAATTTTCTGTTGATTCTCGTTTAGCATACTGGTGTTCCGCTCATAAAACGTGATTATAAAATCAAAAGGCAGGTAAGCCCTAAAGACTTCCTGCACCTTTCGACAATCGGCATATGTAATTTTCTCGCCGCGTTTACGCTCTTGGCTAACCACATAACCGATCTTTATATTAAACTCCCGAATAATACCAAACTCAGGAAACTGCTTGATGATCTGCTCAGCAAGTCGTTTCAAAGCCCTGCTCGGCTCCGCGTCCTGAATGCCCAACTGCTTTTTCAAATTGCGAATACGAGTTACTTTGTCCTTCACGTCTTGCATGTCATAAATTTGATACAACGTTTCGATTGCCGCACAAGGCGTATCACAATCATTGGATTTATGACAGGTATTGCATATCAAATTGTTCATTACGCCTTGGCTCCTTTCTCCAAACTAATTAACACCTACTCCGTGCTACCTGTCTGACAGGACGGTATGTAACCTGACTACGATATACCTTAACTGCCTGATCCTGACGAAACAACGACCTCACACCGCCATTACGCTTCTGTAGCTCCCTGCGCATCAGTTTAACGAAAACAGGATTATCCTTCAACCAGGACTTAAACGCTTGAAGCATTCGATTTAACATTTGTGATACGTCGTTCACGAAGCTATGAATCGCATCAATGATTTTCTGAAGTTGTTCAGTGTCCATCACATTCAGCTCCTTTCAGGAAAATATAAAAAAGCACCCCGAAGGATGCTTAGTTTCTTGCTACCGCAGCATTAGCCCACATAACAGACTGTTCCAAGTTTGTCATAGCCAAAGACTTCTCACGGCTATTCGGCACCTGTTCATCAATCAAATAAGCTAATTCCTTCGCTTTCTCACGAATCGCTGTGTAAATCTCAGGTTGTCCTGGCTTCGGTGCGTGATACCTAAAATTATTCTCAATTTGTGGATTCATTTCAAACATCCTTTCGAAATAAAATCACCGACACCCGTTAAGATGTCGGCCAATTAGGGGGAGGAAATCAAAAAGTTGAGTTAATCCGAACGGCAGGATTTGAACCTGCACTATCTTGCTCCCAAAGCAAGCGTGCTACCTAGCTACACCACATCCGGTTAATAATGACACAGCCGCCGAACAACCGGAGAGGTCATTGCCAGCTGCCGAAGCCTGAAATCATGTCAGAGACGGGAGAAAACGCTGTTCAGAGGGTAAAACTCCCGTCTCGATACACTTATCTCACACTATCATTTTATCAGGGGTTGACACGGAAAACAAGAACATACGTACGACATTTTAGGGACAATATTAAGACATTATATAGACAATTTAGAGACAATCATTTTGCAAGTCTGGTATACTCTGCCTCTGCTCTTTTGCGACGTCGACCCACTGTCTTTTCAGTGACCTGTAGTTTGTCTGAAAGTTCCTTCTGCTCTAGTCCATCGACATAAATATATCTCAGCAATGTCGCGTCATAGGGTTTGTATTCTTGCAATCGATCAAGAATAAAGTCCAATCTCTGGATATCAGCTTGAAGGTCCTGAAGCTCCGCCAAACGATTAATGATTTCATCAACATCGTTTCTGCGACCTACACGAGTCTCTACGACCTTGCTGATCTTAGTATAAAGTTCTGTGATTAACTGGCTGTTATCCTCACCGACAGGATTAATCTGCCTAATCGCTCGTTGCTGTGCCTTGATACCGGACGGATAATGTGTCATGTATGCATTCGCTGCTTGTTCAAGCTTTTGCTCGTGCCCAGACAGATACTTATAACTGGGCAACTTCCGAAGCTTGGCATGCAGTTCCTGTAGTTGATCATCTTCGTTAAGTCTGCTGACAGTTATCCCAGCTCCGACACTGTACGTGGATAGCACCTGAATACGGGCTTGCTTTTGGCGATACTGACTTAGTTGCTCAATGGCTGTTAGTTCTACTGTCTGCATCGTCTTCACCTCTCTTAGTTGCTGCTATAGTATTTATCAAATTATTCAGAACCGTGCCTGTAATCAACAAAGCAGTTGTTATCATAAGGGCTGTCAGATATGGATGGTACAATGCATATTGAATCATTTTTTAATCACCTCTTTGCAACTATGTTTAGGGAACCACCTTAATGTGAATCGTCTATGGCACTTCTTGCACACCTTGAAGCGCATATTATGCGGTCGTTTACTCATGTGTGGTCACCCTTTCTATTCTGGTTACGGATGTTTTTTATAAGAAAATCAGTCATATCAAGGCTTTTAGCGTTTTGGTTACGGATCGACTACGGATGTATAAAATGATCCGTAACCGTGAAACGCTTAGTGCGGTATGGTCTATCAGGTTTCGGTTACGGATTCTACGGATGTTTTCACTTTCTTTCATGTGCGTGCGCATGCGCGTTTATTATATATAATAGAAAGAGATATAATATTTTTTACTATATATAAAGAAGTTGCTCACATCCGTAGAATCCGTAACCAATCGCTTCAATCCCTTTCCCCATAAAGTATACGGCGGTTACGGATGTATAAAATGATCCGTAGTCGATCCGTAGAATCCGTAACCTCATTTATTTGCACTTCATTACATATTTTTCGAGAAAACCCGACAACTTTTACTGTCTATTTTTTTGATTTTAATCTCATATCCTCGCTTGCAAATCTCTCTGCTGAACTGAATCTGACTCAGCGGACGCAATCCATTTAAGTGACACCATGAACTGTAACTAAGATAAACGTCACGAGTAAGTTCATTCTCAATTTTATGATCATCCTTAAGGAATGACAGTAACGGGTTGTTCATAACCTCATACTCTTCAAGTTCAGCCGCCGCTACAACCGGCATTGTAAATTTATTGTTTTTAAGAACACGCTTCAATCCATCAAGTGCCAACTTCAACAAATAATGCATTGCTGAATCCGTCATAAGCTTATCTTTGATAAACGGATCAAAATCATCATCTTTTGAACTGAACTTTGCATTAAAAGGTATAATGATAAGTCGTCGAATAAGTCCATCTGTTGTATCATTAATTCTCGGCAACTGATTTGCACTAAATATCATTTTTGCATAATTATTAAAATCAAACGGGTCTTTTCCTTTTCGCTCGGCATTCACAGTTTCACCCGTTACTAACTTTTTAAATACGGCGTTATTATCAATATACTGCGATGAAATATCATCACCTAGATTAGCTAATTTACCGAAAATCTCAGCCGTTTTGAATCGCTGACCTAACTCATCAAGTGACAATGATGCATAATTTCCGTCTCCAAGAAAGTGTTTGATCATGTCAATCAACGTTGATTTACCATTAGAACCACTACCAGTTAGTATAAATGCCTTCCCCAGTTCGTTCCGTCGAAGTAATAAATACCCCACCATTTCCTCCATAAGCATCCGTAGCTCACGATCACCGCAGGCAATTTTATTAAAGGTAGCGTCTACAATCGGATCATAAGCGTCCTGAATAAACTCAAACGGTACCTTATTTTTAATCACGATTTCAGGTGAGAACGTGATAAATTCATCCGTTTCCAAGTCAAATATGCCATCTTGAAGGGCCACATAATGAGCCGGGGCAATTGTTGTAACGTCTGCAATCAACTCCAAATAAGACAGTGTTTCGCGTCTACGGGCCTGTGAGAGCTGCGGAAGGTGCTTAATCATTACTGACTCAATATCTGCCTGACGGTCACTGTAAACGCCGTTCCTGTAAACATGTAGGACGTTGTTCACTCGTACGATCGATTCCTCAGACTTAATGTACTTTGCAAACTCATGATGCTGAAACTCCCCACGCTTGAAGAATGATACCTTCTTAAATGAATCATCACGAAGAATCACATCTAGTTCCTTCTCATCCAGCGGATCGGGGAGAACAAAATCATTGATAATATGGATCGTTTCAATAATGTCATCTTTGCTCAATCCAGCGGATTGCAAGGTAAGGATATAATTGAATAATGCCTGATTGCGACCGTCTCCAGCTTCCAGCGTTCTAAAATCCACATTTGATTTAACAGGCTGCAGCCAGAAAGGAAGCTCATCAATATCAGACGGACGACGTATCCACGGACGAGCAACACCACCCGTCTTAAGCATTTGATAAGATGCTCTGGACCCTAACTTCATATCTACCTGGAGTCCTGCAGCGGTCAACGTCTTTGTCTTATTCGTAGTCACTGTATCGGTAGCACGGAACATAAAATGTTTGCCACGTGTTGTATCAATTACATAACATTGCAATTTTAGGTCATCCACTATGTCTAGCACGATATCTGACGTTTCAGCGTCATCAACGTCAACCAAAATAATGCCATCATTGAGGATGCCTGCGTATTCGTCCAAGTCGCGGACCTGCTCATAAGAGAGCAAGTCATCACGATCCTTGAACGGCTGAATGGCTTTTTTGTTTTTTGTCTTGATAAACCCTTTGTATAATTCCACGTGTTCGCACCACCAAGGTCATTATTTTGGTCGCTGTCAGATAACTATATTTCAATGATTGGCAAATTTGTAAAGTGTATAATGATTACCGTCCAAATATCTGTGCGGCCCAATCACCTTCACGATCTCTAAGTCTTTGAGCTCCCAAACTTCCGCTTTGCTGTCTGGTCCAAATAGATTCGGTTGCCGCACGGTCTAAATCCCAGCCGCAGTGTTTGACTCTATTGAAAAACGTAGGATAAGGAATCCCATTTTGAGCTGCCAAATCTATATAAACTTTCGGGTACACCCTGACATGTTCAGTTGCCTGTAACGCTTTTTCGCGGCGCTCATCTTCCGTTTGAAGTGGTTTTGTAGCTGCTTCCTTCTCAGTCCACCCAAGGTTAATTCGAGACATAAACGCTGCATACCTAATGCCGTTTTGCTCCGCAACATACCTCCACTGACTCCGATCGGTTACCTTTCTAGGCGGGGTTGTCATAGCTCGTTCCTTGGGCCATCCCTGTTCCCTAACCCGACGATCTAACATTGCTGGTTTGACTCCTATTTTTTCAGCTTCTGCGTATTCTTCCGGAGTAATGTAGAAGTAGTGTCCCATTCACTCTGAATCCTCCTTTGTGGTGGTTCTGGAAGAGTTACATAAACCTCTCCTATAACCCGACCACTTTCATCCGTGATAATATCCCAAGGTACGACTTGGAAATAAGGATCCGTCACACCTCTCACCTCATTTCAAGAAATCTTCAATTCTCTTATTTGCAACATCGATATACCATTTACGATCAAGCTTTCGTGGGATTGGTATATTATTAATGTCTTCATTGAGAATGAAACATTTTTCCGGAGTGTTGGCGAACTTCTCTGGACGTAGTTCACTCGGTCCACCTTTTATCTTCTTCATCTTCATTTTATAAACGGTCCCATCGTCCCTGCCCCTTGAGGCAAACACTCGAAGCACTTTCTCAGGTCGACGTTTCTCACAATGTATGGCGTAACTGTATTTTTCACTGACCTTAACTATCTTCTGAAAATCTATTAATTTGTCAGCTGCCATGATGGTACGCTCCGGAGGAACACCGTGAATGAAGTACTCAACAATGGCTTTATTCACGATAGCCAGGTCATAGTCCAAAACGTCCAGCTCTTTCACATAAGCACCCTTTGACTTATAAGTTCCATTCTCATGTACGATCAGGTAATTATTAACATCCTTCTGGTAAATGCGTTCGAAGGTTTCAAACTCTAAAACCATTCGTGTACGTTGCTCCCACTCAGCACATATGGACTTCACTTTGTCGATGTCCCGGGATCTACGTACCTTGACAATCAATCCATCGGTATTGGATTGGATAAGCTCACATGACCCTTCCAGGCACTCTATCAGATCCAATAATAGAAGTTGTCCACCAACACAAACGTTATTGGCTTGAAGTGGGTCATAGAGCTGATTGTATTTGTCCTTCATAGCCCCATAAGTTCCATTTAGAACGATCTTGTAGGGAGCCTGCATAGGATTCTTCTCCGCTTTCAAACGGATCCGTTCATCCCGAATTTGACGGTATTTATCAGGGTCCGCAATGTTGCGACTACTGAAACCATATTCAATCATTAATGCTGGATAATAGGATGCAACATCAATGTTTACGAAGATACCTTTTCCCTGATAGTTTGGAATAGCTCCGTGAATGCCACCCCAAGCAAATACATGCTCCACTCCTGAGACATCTGTTGTGAGTGATTTCTTATAATCTCTGTTATCAGGATTAGAATACCAATCGACAACATGTTTATATTTTTTAACTCGTAGTGTGTCGGGGATCGTGATATCAAATTCATCGTCCCGGCTTAATCGTTTGGCTCCCAGTATGATTGCAGAAAGCTGAGCCTTTGTTTTTCCTATGTTCGCCAATGGAAGGTTGAATGCCTTAAGTAATGAAACCTGAGATTCAAACTCTTCCAAACGATTCAGGAAAACTTCCATGGTCTGCTCAACATCGTGCCTGCAGTATTTAATAACACTTTGTAACTCATCGGGAGCGAGCTTTCGATCTAAATTGAACGGCACATCGGATTCCCTAATGTCGTTGCCCATGAAGGCTTCCAATTGCTTCAAACCGTGGAAACCGGTCATGATGTCGAAATTATTGAGTTGAATCTTCATGAATAATCTCGAATAACTCCAACCGCCTTTTTTCTGAACTATGATGAAGTCATTGACTTCCTTCGGATCGAAATCACAGAGGATGGCTTTTAAAATGTATTGATCATAATGCCGGCTGTTGTACCCAACCCATATGTCACTACGATGTTCGTTGTGAAACTGCTTAAGTTGTTCTGGATCGTTAACAATTACTGTAGACTGCTGCGTATCCGTATCATTCAGAACAACAAGCCAGTCATGAATAAATACTTCAAAGTCATAGAAAATCATGATTGACCACCTAATGGAAGTAATTTTGTTTTACCAGATAAAACATCCGATGCTTTTACGTACACGAATGAATTTGGATACATTTCATTATCTTGATAGTTTGGTGGTATATCACCAGTAATGGTTAAATACGGCATCCCTTGCCATCCGTGAAAAACGTTATCAACCGTTCCAAAGCCTTCTGATTTAATTCTCCCTTTTTTACTCATCAACTTAAAATACACTCGCTGTCCTGGTTCAAATTTATGAGAAAATACAGGAACCAATTCTACAAGCTTGCTATACATGTGCCCACCCATCTTTCATATCCAACTATTTAACCGTTCTATAAGAAAGGGGACCCTTTCGGAATCCCCTGCTGTCCTTTACTGAGCGTCGAATACATCTACGATCTTGAATGTGTTATATCCCTTTTCCTCGCCGTACTCAATCGCATATTCACTTACACCGTCAATGGCTTCATGGATGTCTAACACCAAATCATTGAACTGTCCAAAGTTCTCAAATTTGACATCAACCCCACTGTCCAACGATGATAAAAACTTAACTGCTTGACTGAGTCCAAAACCAACGTGCATGACTTGGTTATAAAACAAACGCTGTCCTTTGTACTCCCCATCCAAAATCTTCAACCAAGCACTAATCATTGGTTTACCAGTTTTGGATACTACCTGTTCCAGCTTTTCAAATTTCACTTCATAGGTACCGTGTGGCACTTCTGGGAAGTCCCCTTGATCTGCAGCCTTTGCCGCATCTTCTTTCAGTGCCTTTGTGTCGATGGATTTATCAAATTTTTCCCAGATGTTTTGAGTTGTCATATTGTATCAGTTCTCCTTTTAATTTAAATTATTGTGCGCGACGTGAACGGCGAGTGCGTGGAGCTGTATCTGTATCCTGTGGTTGTTCCCAAGGTGGAGCGTCATTAGTTGGAGGCGTTATGTCCTCATTAACCTTTGATGATTTACGGGTTCGCTTCGGCTTCTCATCCTTTGGTTCGTCTCGAGTAGAATTATTCAAGGCTTCCAGCTTGGCACGTTCAGCTTCCAAATCCTGAGCAATTGTATCTGGGCCCACTTCTGAATCTTGTTGACTCTGTTCAGATGCTTCTTCCTTCACTTCCTGAGTTGATTCTTTTGATTTACGCCCTCGCTTGCTCTTGTCTTCCTTAACCTCTGGTTTACCCTGATTCACTTCATCGTATAGTTGAATAAACTCCTCATAGGTCAATGGAATTTTACGAGCTGTTACTCCAAGTCTACCTCCACCAAATTCAACCTCAGATGTCTTAAATGTCAGCCACCGTTCTTCATCATCTGAAACGATCCGGGCGACAAGTTGTACCATACCCGATAGCTTCAATGCCGCTTTTTCCTGAATATTTGGTGCAATTCGAGTGACCTTATCCCCAGTTCGTTTGGTCAAATCCTTGGTCAAATCTTCATGACTGATTAAGATAATGTCATAAGGAAGGTTCAGTAACTTACGCATTGTTGATAAGAATTCAGTTCGTACCATGTCCCAAGCCTTGAAACTATTATCCGATTCATGCTCAATCCCCAATTTGTCATACATATAGATCCGGCAATGTTCATAAGTATCCTCGACTAGATCCACGATGATAGTTCCGAAATCATTTTGCTTCTTCTCCAGTTCTTCAATGGTTTCCTTGAAGATGGACCATGCCAACTTACGTTTAGTAATTCGACCCTCAACAATAACCTCGTCCTTAATTGGGATAAACGGTGCATCCACAAAATCAACGTTTCCATCTGTATTGAGCATTAAAGGATTGGGGAACCGATTTGTAAACCATGTTTTCCCACTAAACGGAGCCCCATATATCCAGAGCGTTTTCCGTTTAATTGTCCCGATGTCACGGCGTTCATTTTTTGGCAAAATCATTGTATCGTCTCCTTGTAAACAGTAATTTTGGTAATCACACCAGTCACAGAGAAATGAAGGATTCTTGGGGAAGCTCGTTGCGGACGCTGCTTCTTTACATGATTTTTCAAATGAGTGAACTTTCTCAATGTCATAGTCGATATATCGCACATCAATTTTTAATGGCTCGACTGCCGCACTGATACGCTTCCGAAAATCATGGAATGTTTCATTCTTCTTAGGTTTGATTTTTGCGTAACGTCCCATCGTTCGAAATTTAGGAACGAAGATAAATGCCATTCGATTAACTTTGAATCCTTCACGTTCCAAATAAAATTTATAAAGATGAAGTTGCTCTGATTTCACATAATCGCTGACGTTATTGGAATATTTGTAATCATAGATATCAACTGTTCCGTCATCATTTTTAACGATTAAATCAACGAATCCCTTGAAGTCATCTTGATCAATCAAATACTCATGAATGAATTCCCCTTCGAGTGCGTCTAAAAAGTCCTGTAATTTGGGAAGTAAAACAATGAGTTTAATTGATTCATTGATGTGGTTATCATCGATGATTGGAAACTGTTTGTAATACCATTCCAACATTCGATCCTGACCATGTTCTGCTCCGGTATGCAGAGCATTCCCTACGATTACGTCAGTATCTGCATCTGGACCGTGAACAGGCCTTAATTGATCAATGTAGCGGTACTTATACTGCGCTGGACACTTAACGTAACTACTTACTCGGGAGTGTGAAAATTGAATCTTGCTCACGTTGAAGTTCCAACTCCTTCCTGACCCAATCTTTGAAACTCTCAAATCCGCTGGGTCTAAGCACGATGGCCGTTCCTCTGGATTCCCGAATACGATCAAGGTTGTAATCTTGTAATTGAGAGGTCCGTCCAGTTTCTGTCTTCAATTCGATAGCCACAAAATGACCATTTACACAGGCCAAGATATCTGGAATTCCAGCACGTTGGAATCCACCACCCCAAACCTTCACATTATAGATGTGGTGAACATTGAGAAAATTAATGACCTTGGATTGAAATTGGGCTTCGGTCATTTTAATTTGAACCGGACTGACGCTTTCACTGGACTGATCTTTACATACTCTGGATATACATTGGGATAATCCTCTTTGAACTTTTTACTATCGAATCCCTCACGTGAAGTCGCATCAATGTAAGTGATACTAATGTGATCGTCCTCGAATTTCTTAATATCGTGTCGCTCCATAAGCTCTTGAAGCTTGGACTTCAATACGTCCCGATCCGCTTCCAGCTTCTTAAACTTGGCTTCGACTGATTTCAATTTAGTAAGTACAGCTACATCTTGTTTGCTCAATATCAACTGAGTTTCACTCATATCTTAATCCTCCAATTCTTCGAATAGGTAATCTGTGAAATCCTTACGATCAGCCAGGACAGAATAAATCTGTTCTTCAATGCTTCCTGTTGTCGTAAGGTAATAATAGAAGCAAGTTTCAGTCTGACCGTCCCTATGAGTCCGCTTCTTTGATTGCTCAAAAAGAATAGATTCAAGTGGTGGTGAGAAATAAATAATCTTATTGGCTTTCTGGAGATTCAGCCCCATTGCTCCGGCCTTATATTGAATCAAGGTTACTGAGTCAGATTGTTCATTGAAGGCAGTCATATCCTTCAAATCTCCATTTACAACTGAAAGTGGACGGTCTAACAACAAGCACAAATCACGCAATTGCTCATATTCATGCTTGAAGTTGTAGAATACAATGACCCGATCAGAAGTAGATTCCAATAGATCCTTCATAGCTGCCATCTTGCCTGGGTTATACATTCCAGCTAACTGCCGGAGATACAGCATTTGTTTTAATGTCGTATCTCCAACCAGTTCAACACCATCCATAGTGATGATGCGATGACGCTTGAATTTGGAATAATCCTTCGTATTACGAATCTTGATTGGAATATCCACTTGCTCAGGTAGTGTAAGAACATCCTCTGATTTCATGAAGACAGCACCGTACTGTCGCAGTTTAGCTTTTAAACGATCGACATTCTTATAACCGACAACCGTATACCGAACAAATCCGCCTTCATCCTCTACCTTCTCTGTGACAATGTATTGCTTCCAAAATAACTTTTTACTAATCTTCCATCCTAGTAAATTAGCCTGAGTCCATAGTTGCTCATACTTTCCTCCAGTTGGTGTACCAGATAAGAGGATTACATTTACAGCCCGGAGCTTCATAATGAACTTTGTCCGCTTCGCTGACTCATTACTGATATGACTGGACTCATCTAGGATTAGAGAGAATTTAGTTAATTTGAGAAGTTCAGGACGGCGCCACACCAAATCATAATTAATCACCAGTACACATGATGAAGGTAGTTCATTGATAGATTGCTTGTTGTACTGGAAAACTGGATATTCATAATAGGTTTCAAAGTGTTCAATCCAGTCATCTATTTTGGATTTCTGACAGATAACTAGAGCAATTGGTGAACCCAATCGATGGTGCTTTTCACCGGCAAGAAAGGTTTTACCAAGGCCCATGTCTGCGTAATAACCTACACGGTTAGCTGACTCTGTCTGATCAAGTAAGTCGTCTTGGTGTGGCCGTAGAGTAACCGGCATAATTTAAACCCGAACTCCAGTAATTTCCTCAAACACCGAAGCATCGAAATTTGGTATAGATTGAACGGTAATCTTCTCCGAGTTGGAAAGTGATTCCCACAAATTCGACCAAGCCTGTTTATAATCAATCTGCTTCCCTTCATCATCTGTGACACGAAGTCTGCGGCAAATGTATCCAGCTTCACTCCATTTAAATTCATCACGACTAATTGGACTTGGTTGATTGAATAATAGGAATGGTTGTTCAATGGAGCAGAATGAACCAGTAGAGTAGTTTGTTGAATTAAAATCGCCGCTGTTGCGGTTGCCGCTGTTGTAGTCGCCGCTGTTGCGGTTGCCGCTGTTGTAGTCGCCGCTGTTGTAGTTGCCGCTGTTGCGGTTGCCGCTGTTGTAGTCGCCGCTGTTTTTAAGTCCTGTATTTCCCCGGCCTAAATTCACAAGCTCCAAAACCTCATGCCAAGTTAGCTCACGAACAACACGAATCTTGTTGGTTACAGACTTATCGTTACCAGACTCAACTTCTCCAAATGCTTCTACCTCAGCAACTTTGTTATCAACATTGAAGTCGTAATAGTTGAAGCAATTTTCTAACTTTTCGCAAAAATGAAATCCCGATCCGCATAACTCCATTTGACCTTCATGGGTGTAAGTTCCACCTAAAGCATATTGAAATGAACGGCATGTCCAATCTGGATTAAATACCTTAAATCCCTTAACAACATCGTTTCCCATTGAATTAATCCTCCTGATAATCAGATTCAATTTTTGACCAGTTACGAGCAACTGCTTTCAAAGTCCGCTTTGCTACCTCTTCACGTTCTCTAGCTGCAGACAATAAATCTAAATCACAAAGGTCTGTTACCTTATCTCGTATGAGACCATCGATTACATCTGGTCTTAATGCATCCAATTCCCAACATTCGTAGCCAAACTCAGCAATATATCCTGACGCCCGGCTATCAGATAATTTGGTAGGATTCGGCGGCGGTCCGTACTCTTCAATTTGGTCGTAATTCAAAGCGATACGCTCAAACTCAACTTCTACACCGAACAGGGCCAGCCGATCCACGATATCGCGGCTCATATCCTTCCCGCTTGGATCATGGTCGCCTAAGTGTATAATATGGATATACTTTTGCCCTGCTACGTCTTCAAGTCGCTGAGCTGCTGCCCACATTTCGGATTGACTCACGTAACCACGGCAAGAAAAATAAGGTATATCCAGTTCGCCACACACCTGACCAACGATTCCAACCAAAGCATCCTTCTCCACCCAAACCTCGACATAGTTATCTTGACCCTCCCATTTGTCATAGGCGAAAGAGTATGCAGCGGAATGAATGATATCCCCCGGTGAAGACCAATGACTGTTTTTACGAAGGTTACGAGTACGGTCCTCTATTGCTTTCCAATCAATCAGGCCAGACAAACGACCATCAGAGATTAAGTTTCCAAGATTCTTATAAGAGCGCTCGTTATTTGGAATGACATCACGGGCTACGAGCTGATAATAAACCTGACGCAATGTAAGAGAGTAACCCATTTGCTGATATTCAGAAATAATTCCATTGACCTGCTCGATCAAGCGGAGACTATCAGGCCGGAAGTTGATCTCCCGATAACAGATTTTCATTTGCGAATCCTTTCCGCCAGTGATACACTGACCTTGAGTAGTTTTTGATTGTGCAGCTTATGACGGGGTAGGAGCCGTGATAGGCTGTTTTTCGTTTAGCCGCGAAATCGTACTGAGGTACTGATCTCCGTAGCACTTCCTAAGCTTTTCGTTCTTCGCTGTATCAGCTAGTTGCAGTAGATTACAACTGACTCTCAAACGTTGCTTACGTTCCAAATCTCTCACACCTCCCTTCAAGCTACTAAGTAGCCCATTCGCTCAACCTGAATTGATGCCCACACGATAAACGGGAATCTATCAGGATCAATGCAGGAGCGGTCGAACTGATCAGCTAAGTGGTCTAGTAATTCGTCAGGTATTGGCATAGTACCCCTCCTTCACGCGGATACCTGCTCTACAGGAACGCCATCCACAAGCAGAATATATCGTTTGCGTAGCGGTCCATTTGCATCTCTTGTCATCTTGGATAGGTACCCTCCTACTACAACCGTCCCGTAATAATCTGTTTCTGGATCGTTGTAATCGAAGCCCACTGCGTACTCGATCACACCCGTTCGAGGATTACATTCCAACTTAGCGACAGGTACTTCCTTCCCCGTCTTCGTATCTCGTATTCTAAACTCCAATGTCTACAGCTCCTTTCAAGTGTTAAGCCTCATCGTCTAATCTGACCCCGACAGTACATTTCTCTGGATGCTTCCTCTTAGCTAGTCTTCGTTTAGCTGTAGGCATGGTAAGCCAGTAAATATATTCTTTAGAGACCTTTAACTTTTCAGCACATTCCTCTGCTGTACCCATGACAAGTAATTCTTCACCTTTATAAATTGCAAATTCAGGCTTCATTTGTCCCATAACACAATCACCGGCTCTCCTGCGCCATCTTCGGCAGTTATGTCCTCTATGGCATGACCATTGAGATTACCATCGTAGGAAGCGTAATCAGCAAATTGGACTTCACGGTCACCAAAAGCGATCTTAAAATTTTGAAGCTGTGAAATCAGTTCAGATAGCTTCATAAAACTACTCTCCTTCCCGGCTATGATCGTCACGGCTCCCAGCTTAGCCACCAGACAGGCGCCGGAGCATACCAGCTCATGGCCGACCTTCATACAGGCTTGTCCAAAGTGGATTGGGGCGCTGCAGGCCTCGTTGGCGCAGTAGTCGAGGACTCCATTGGTCATTTGGGGTCACCTTCTCTGCGGTAATTCTTAGCCTCTTCCTCCTTCAGCCAGCGATCAAGGCTAACCGTACTGAAGAGATACCTAGGATTCTTACTACCTTCAGCGCCTACTACTCGATGCGGTATTTGCTTTGATAGACACAATCGCCGTAAAGTGTATGAGGACATATGGAGATAATCACAAGCCTCTGAAAATGTAAGTGTTCGATCCGATGCCGCTGACAGGCGTTCAAGGATTCTCTTTTCAGCATCTGCTACGTGAAGAGCTACAATATCGGCAATGGCTTTTTCAAGAGCGGTCATCTTCGCTTCACCTTCTTTCTAGTTCGCGGCACATATCCGCTAGCAAGCTTTAACTCGGCTAATCTGACCAGTTCATTCTTGCCTTTCTC
>RCUF01000368.1_pt1 | contig 15923 bp, 13 predicted proteins | sample 2166311 | NCBI WGS metagenome assembly RCUF01 (sample SAMN09932608, study PRJNA488358) | compost metagenome | feature: garden; material: soil; isolation source: compost soil in 4-hydroxybenzonitrile-enriched culture | place: Germany: Experimental Botanical Garden Goettingen | collected 2016-01-27
GCAAATGTGATGCATAATCGTCAAGAGGTCAAATTTTTGTCTATTGATGGAGTGAAGCCGAACAAAGAGCACATTCGCTCGAAACAATATCCATTCACAGCTCAACTGTTCGTGGTCACACGGGAAGGCGAGAAACCAAGCCCTTCGATGCAACGATTACTCGAATGGCTGCAAAGTGAAGAAGGAACTCGGGCCATCGAAAAAGGCGGCTTTGTTCCTGTAAACTCGTAATCCTGTAACACTGGTTTGCATTCAGTCCATTCCGTATATTCACCTTAAGAGTGAAACGAAGACAGCAGGGTAATACATAGAATATACATGGCTGTGAATACGATACCCGCACAGCCATGTATATCACCAACATAAGGGGATGAACGAAAATGAAGAAAAAAACATCGGTCTGGGTGCTTTTACTCGCCGTAGCCATAGTGACAGCGGGGTGTGAAACAGGCTCACAAACAAGTTCGCAAACAGGACAAACGGCTCAAAATGAGCAAAAGGGTGCCGCCTCGGCACAAGCGAATGGTTCGGGAGCGACTGTAGATACACCGAAAACAGGAGGACAAGCAACCACAGATGCTACTCAAGCGAAGGTCCGCATGGACAATATTACCGCGTTGCGTTTGATTGACGGCCAATCCGGCTGGATCGGCGGAAATGGCTGGATTGCCCGAACGGACGCGGCTGCATCCGGTTCAGTCGGATCGACGTGGAATGTGCAATATCAGGGCCAAGGTACGGTTCAGCAGATTTTTGCCTTGAACGGGCAGCAGGCCTGGGCTGTTATGGCAGATAGCGGAACGCTGCTGGCCACTCGCGATGGCGGCAAACGCTGGGAGGTTGTCGGGACTGTACCTGAGCAAGGGCAAGCGGGCTTTTTACACTTTGTATCATCCAAGGAAGGGTTCAGTGGCAACCAATATACGAAGGATGGTGGGCGAAGCTGGTCTTCGCTCCCCGTGCCTGGCCACTTGGTAGGACAGCCATATTACCATGATCAGCAAAACGGCTGGGCAGTTACGCAGGACACAGACCGTTCGTTTCAGATTTTACACACGGTTAACGGGGGCCAAAAGTGGACTACTGTCATGTCACGGACAACGGAGGCGCCTCTAAATGGAGCCATTATTCGTTCGGTAGAACGTGGCAACGCATGGATCGAGCTGGTTGGCGATACGGGGATGAATCAGACGTCGTATTCGCTTTGGCATACTGCCGATAGTGGACAAAGCTGGCGTGCTGTGTTGGCGAATACCACTGCTGGCGGCGGTCCGGCACCAGGTATTAGCCAGCAAGACAACCAGGTTCCCAAAAATGAAGGGGCTGCACCAGGTATGCTCTATGCGGTTAATAGCAGTACCGCATGGATGGGCGGTTACTGCGCACCGTGCGACAAGCCCAATACCATCGGCTGGACGACTGACGGCGGCAAGACGTGGAACAATGGCAAGCAAGGCTTTGACGGTTATGGTGGTCAGCAAATCGGGATGGCAAATGCCAAGGAAGGCTGGGCTATTTTCTCGGATTCAGAGCAGGCCCCAGTCATGTATACCACCTCGGATGGTGGACAGCATTGGACGCAGAGCCATGTATTTGACAAGCCTGTGGCATCAGGCTCCTAAGGAGGAAATGCATATGAGCCAACATAAGAAAAGTGTGATTACCTGGACTGACGGTCATGAAGTGCCGCTAATCGGGCAGGGCACGTGGCATATGGGTGAAAAAGCATCACTCCGCCAGGAAGAAGTGCGCGCGCTTCAACTTGGCTTGGAGCTGGGCATGACGCTGGTGGACACGGCTGAAATGTATGCGGAGGGCGGCGCAGAAGAGATCGTCGGAGAGGCCATTCGGGGTCGCCGGGATGATGTCTATCTTGTTAGCAAGGCGTATCCTCATCATGCGGACCGCCAAGGACTGGCTCAAGCGTGCGAAGCGAGCCTAACCCGAATGGGAACGGAGTACGTGGACATGTATTTGTTGCATTGGCGTGGGAATATTCCGCTGGAAGAGACGATACAAGGTATGGAAAAACTGCGTGAGCAGGGCAAAATCCGCAGCTGGGGAGTGTCCAATCTGGACAAGTCCGACATGGAGGAGCTATGGAGCCTAAGTGGAGGCGAAGCCTGCGCTGTCAACCAAGTGCTGTATCACGCAGCTTCGCGGGGCATCGAATATGATCTGCTACCTTGGAGCCGTACGCATGGAGTGCCTGTGATGGCCTATTGCCCGATTGCCCAAGGTGGCCGCCTGCGACGGGGGCTGTTGGAGCATCCTGTTATGGTAGACATTGCTGCCAGCCACGGGGTAACTCCGTCCCAGATTGCGCTCGCGTGGGTCATACGGGACGGTGATGTCTGGGCAATTCCGAAGGCGGTGCAGGAATCGCATGTACGAGAAAATGCAGCGGCAGCAAGTATTCGGCTCACTCCTGAACAACTTCAACAAATAGACGAAGCCTTTCCTCCGCCAACGCGGAAGCAGCCGCTGGATATTGTTTGAGGAAGGAGGAGCCCATGACAGAGCGAGAGACAGAACTGCATGAGGTAGATGATCATCTGGATTATGGATTATCCGTTGTATTCATCGGCTTTAATCCCAGCTTGAAATCAGGCGAGGTAGGACATCATTATGCGAATCCGCGCAACCGATTTTGGCGCATACTGGAGGGAGCAGGCTTAACACCTCGCTTGTACGATCCATCGGAAGATCGGGAGTTGCTAAAGCTGGGCTTCGGCTTTACGAACATTGTTTCCCGTCCCACGAGGGGAGTAGAGGATATTGCACGCGAGGAATACGCCGAAGGACGTCTGAAGCTATACGAGAAGCTAAAGGAATACCGCCCGAAGGTTGCTTGCTTTGTCGGCAAAGGCGTGTACACCGAATACAGTAAAAAATCCAAAGTAAATTGGGGGTTTCAGCCTGAACCGCTCATTCCCGAGATGCATGAATTTGTGGCACCTTCGTCTAGCGGACTGGTGCGCATGTCGCTGGAAGAAATCACAGATATTTATCGCCATCTCCAAACGTTCCTTTCGTCAGAAATCGTCTGAAATCCAGTAAGCACGGTGAATACAGCTAGCACAAAAAGAACCACACGCTTCAGTCCCTGCTGGGAAGAGCGTGTGGTTCTTTGAGCTGTTTCTATTGTAAGGCTTTCGCCTGCCATGCCTGTTCCACGGGAACATAAGGATATCCCAGATCACGTGCAACCGCTTCGTAGGTAATATGTCCGTTCAGGACATTGGTGCCGCTAAGCAGTGGCTTGCTTCTGCGAAGCGCCTCCTGCACACCCAAATCTGCGAGCTGGAGAGCAAAGGGGAGCGTCGCGTTTGTCAGAGCGAGCGTCGAGGTTTGCGGTACTGCGCCCGGCATGTTTGCTACCGCATAGTGAATGACGCCATGCTTCACATAGGTAGGCTGATCGTGTGTGGTGATGTGGTCAATCGTCTCGACTATGCCGCCCTGGTCGATGGCCACATCCACAATCACAGAGCCGGGCTGCATCGTCTGTACCATGGCTTCCGTTACGAGCCGCGGAGCTTTGGCACCAGTGATCAGGACAGCACCGATCAGCAAATCACTTTGCGCCACGGCTTCAGCAATGTTGGACGGGGTGGACACCAGCGTATGGAGCTGATTGCCAAAAATATCGTCTAGTTGGCGCAGTCTTTGCAGGCTCAGGTCGATCAGTGTCACATCTGCCCCGAGACCGATGGCGACCTTGGTAGCATTGGTACCGACCACCCCTCCGCCAATAATGGTCACTTTACCGCGTTTCACCCCCGGCACACCTGCCAGCAGAATGCCTTTGCCACCCTTTGGTTTTTCCAGCAGTTGTGCTCCAATTTGTACAGCCATTCGACCGGCAACCTCACTCATCGGAGTAAGCAGCGGGAGGCTGCCTTCAACATCTAGCGTCTCATAGGAAATGGCGGTTACGCCGTTATCTGTTAAAGCGCGGGCCAGCGCTGGCTCGGCAGCCAAATGTAGATAGGTGAATAAAATCAATCCTGGTCGAAAATATCCGTATTCAGAGGAGAGCGGCTCTTTTACCTTGATAATCAGATCCGCCTGGGACCACACGTCCGCAGCTTGCTGCACAAGAGTCGCACCCGCAGTGGCATAATCTCTATCCGTAAAGCCGCTTTCAACACCTGCACGGCTTTCCACAAATACGTGATGTCCGTGTTGAATCATTTGAGCTGCACCTGCTGGCGTTAGAGCGACACGATTTTCATTGTTTTTAATCTCTTTCGGAACCCCAATTTTCATTTCATTCACCTCTCCTAAAAATAATTGTTAAGAAAATTACACTATCATTTTTCCGCAGCCCTGCCGATTAGTTACATGGACTCAAGCCGATAAATGCAATTCATGTTAGATTAGGTACAGTTTACAAGGGGTGAAGCTCCTTGACATCATACATTTTGTCGGATTATCTGACTTAAAGGCTCGACTTTTTGATGAATATATGTCATATAAAATGACATAAAGACATAAGCATAAGGAGAATGCCGATGAACGGTAAAAAAACATTTACCATTGCGGATGTGCTGATACGTCCTGTTTTCCGGCGGGCGAAGCTGGCGGCGGGGGAACAGGGCGTACATCGCCTTGTGGGTTGGGTCCATGTGCTAGAAATCACAAATGTTTCTCCGTTTGTGAGCCGTCATGACTTGATTTTGACGACCGGCCTGTGGCTCACCCGGAAGGGGGAAGAGCGTGCCGAGTATATGGAGCAACTGATCCGCTCGGAAGCCGCAGGATTGTGTGTGGAGCTGGGCACGAGCATTCATGAAATCCCCTCTGAAATTCTGGAGTTGGCGGAACGACATCACTTCCCGGTCATCGTATTTGAGCAGCCAGTGCGTTTTGTTGAAATTACACAAGATATTCATTCCCTACTTATTAACCGACATCATGAACTTCTAAAAGATCTGGAGCGATTTTCACGTCAGCTTCAGCAGGAAACCCTGCGCAGCACTGATATGAACGCCCTCTTGCGTGTGCTTCATGACTATGCAGCCCGGCAGGTCATCTACATGTCTTCCATTGAAACCAATCGATTCGTACCTTCCGTCCAGCCGGATCTAGCGGACCGTATTGCAGATTTTTATGCCAATGAAGTGGAATCTAGTATGACCGCCGATCGGGAGGGGCATCTGCTGTTTCACCTGAATGAATCCACTGCCGTCTTGTTCCAGCCCGTTGTATGCTTCGGTCAGGTGTTTTCCACAGTAGGTTTGGTACTGCATAGTGAAATGCCGACGGAAGAAATGTCGCTGCTACTCGATTACACTGCCAAGGCAGCCGCTACATTGGTGCTGAGAACACAGTTTCTTGAAGACCGATTGCTGCGTAATCAAAATGAATTGATTCAGGATGTACTGAGCGGGCAGCTTCCCAGTGAAGAACAGGCTCAGACCCGGATGGGCCTGCGATTGTTATCGAAGGGGCAGTATTTATTTTGGGCAGGGGTCATTGAGGTAGAACATCAGGACAAGGATGCCAGTCAGGTACGCAAGGAATCCATCAATCAGGATGTGCTAGTGCTGCTTCGATCATTGTTGAAAAAAGAAACGTTGCACAACCTGCTGATGATGAAGGGAAGTCAATGCTACATCCTTTGTGCCAAGGAGGAATTAACACTGCGTTCCGCAGCGCAAATGAAAAAAGTGCTTGCCCATACTGTTCAATATATTCAGAACTATGCCGCAGGACAGCTTGATAAGGTGCGCATTCATGCAGGCTTTGGTAAGGTAAGGCATCGCATGACGGGGACGGATCGCAGTTTTGAAGAGGCATATGAGGTCATTGAAGTGGCACGAAGCGTCCCAGTCATGAAGGATCGGTTATTTTATGACAGCATCGGAATCTATCAATTGTTGAAGGCGGTGCCCCGCATTCCTTTTCTACAAGAGTTCGTAGAGGACCATTTGGGCGAGCTGATTGCGCATGATCGTGAGCACCATATGCAGCTTTTGGATACACTGGATGCCTATTTTCAATCCCATGGCTCCAAGCGTGATACCGCCGGAATTTTGTACATTCACAGACAGACCCTTTATAATCGGCTGGATAAAATTAATGAAATCATAGAGGGAAATCTGGCAGACCCTGACAAACGTCGTTGCCTGGAAATGGCACTACTGGCTTACCGGATGCTTCAGGCTGAAAATTGATTCTAAATAACTAGTTCTATTTTCCATTCTACTCATTTACAATGCGTGTTAACACTGAGATAATAGAAGAGATTACGGAAATATCTTGAAAGGGGATTAATATGAATATAAAAAAATGGATCGCCGTCCCTCTTATTCTGTTAATGGTAGCTTTGACAGGTTGCCAGGCAGTAGGTGGATTTGATGTAAGTAAAAGTTTATTGGGAACACTTGATGTGAAATCCCAGCAGACAACGGAGAAAATCTCTCTTAAATTGACTCCAAAAGAAGGAATCACGCAAGGAGATAAGGAAATCGTAGATTTGATTAATTCGATTTCCGTCACTGTGGATGAAGCCAAAGTACAATCGGAGGAACTTGCTTCTGCCAAAGGTACATTGCACATCGATAAGTATAATTTGCCGTTTGAACTTGCTTTAGACCGTCAAGGTTTGGCTATTCAACTGGAAGGTGCCAAAAAACCTTATTACATATCTTTGAACTCGCAAGAGAGTTTGAGCGGTCTGCCTGCTGGATTTGATCCATATGTATATTCCAAAGACGTGAGAGAACTGACGAAAACAGCCGCTGCACTTATGCTCAAGCATGCGCCTAACCCTTCTACCATTTCTGCAACGTCTGTAACCGAGGAAGTATACGGTGAGAAAGACAAAGTGAAACTGACCCATCTGCATGCTGAACTTCGTGGTGATGAGCTGGTAACATTGGTAAAACCGTTCCTGGCGAATCTGGCCAAGGACGAAGCAGGCTTGAAAGAGCTGATCGGGCAAGCCATTGATATGACGAAGACAATCGCTTCCGGCATGAATATTGAAGGTAGTGATAAAGTAACAGCGGAACTGAGTGCTAACAAAGAAAAAATGGTCAATGAGGCTTATACCGAAGTTAAAAAGTATTTGGATCTGGCCGTTGATCAGTATGATGTAGGCGTTAGCACCATGTATGCACAGTCCCCTGAAATCAAAACGGTCCTGAGTGCTAACACGGTTCTGAAAAGCGACATGTATTTTGATGAAAAAGGAAATGTTCGCAAAGCGGCGACAGACCTGACGGTTGCTTTGCCAGATGTGGACGGTCTTCCGGTGAAGTCCTTCACAATTCTGACCGAAACTCAATCATGGAACGTCAATGGTAGTGTGACGGCTGATAAAGTGGATATTTCTAACGGTGTGATTGACTTGAATAAACAAGCTGAATTAACTCCGGGAGCGACGCTGCGCAATTTTGAAGCGAATTCTCCGATCTATAACATTTTAAAAAATGATTTGAAAATTACAAAAGTAGAAACAACTTTCGATCCTAAAGACGATTACTACGTCTTGGAGAATCGTGGTGGTACTGCCTTTATTCCATTGCGTGAACTGACGAGCGAACTGAACTCCGAGTTAAAATGGGATGCAGCTGCCAAACAGACTACTGTAATTGATGATATTACAGGTAAGACGATTAAGCTGAAAAGTGGCTCCAAACAGGCTGTATTGGAAGGAAGCACATTGACGCTGCCACAAGCTCCATATACGGATGAATATGGTACATTGTATGTTCCTTTCAAATCAGTTGCCGAGGCGCTTGGCGCCACAGTAACTCGTAATAATGATGGGGAATATGTATTGAAACGCGACTAAAAAGAAATTCAAGGAACCGGCCCAATTAGGGGCTGGTTCTTTTTTTGTAATATTGGTAAAATGCTCAGTAAAGCGATTAAAATAAGCGCTTACAAATTTTAAAAGTGCCATACTTTCATACAGGGAAAATTGAGATAATGATAGTATCATTCCAGCATAGCAAAACACATACAATTAGGGGGATATACAATGAAAGATATGGAACTATTGAATTCCAGAGAGGGACAAATGGTGCTTGCCCGAATGTACGGTCAACAGCAAATCTCTGAGCAAACGACTCGATATGAATCACTTATACAGGCGTATCGGGAGCATTTTGGTGTAGGGGATATTGAACTGTTTAGTGCTCCGGGGCGCTGCGAAATTGGTGGAAATCATACAGACCACAATCACGGGAAGGTGCTGGCAGGCAGTATTACACTTGATACGATCGCTGTAGCTGCTAAAGTGGAGGAGTCTGTAATTACATTCTTTTCTGAAGGCTACAAGACGAAGTACGTCATCGATTTAACCGACTTGTCGCCAAAACCGGAGGATGACAGTACGATGCTGCTGATCCGTGGCATTGCCGCTGGTCTACTTGAATTCGGATACCGTATCGGGGGATTCCAAGCTTATATATCAAGCAATGTGTTCTCTGCTTCAGGTTTAAGCTCTTCCGCTTCTTTTGAAATGTTGATATGTACGATATTAAATCATTTTTATAACGAGGGAGCGTTAGATGCTGTTGCTAAATCCAAAATTGGTCAGTATGCGGAAAATGGCTATTGGAACAAGCCGTCGGGGCTGCTCGATCAGATGGCTTGCGCGTATGGCGGCTTGATTTCCATTGACTTTGAAAATCCCAAGGAACCGATTATAAATCCTGTTCATTGGAATTTTGAACAAAACGGATATTCCCTCGTTATTGTAAATACAGGTGGAAATCATGCTGATTTAACGGACGATTATGCGGCGGTGCCCAACGAAATGTTTGCAGTGGCTCAGTCTTTAGACGCATCGGTTTGCCGTGACTTATTGCCGGAGGATCTATATGCCAACCTTAAAATGGTCAGGGAAAAAGCAGGAGACCGTGCAGTACTGCGGGCGTTGCATTTTTTTGAAGAAAATAGACGTGTGGATGAACAGGTGAAATCACTGGAGGAGGGGCGCTTTAATGATTTCCTGAGGCTCGTTACCGAATCTGGTAATTCCTCATGGAAATGGCTCCAAAACGTATATAGAAGTGGGATTGCGCGGGAACAAGACGTATCGGTTGCACTGGCTTTAACCGAAATGTATTTAAAGTCAATAGATAACAGCGCATGCAGAGTACATGGTGGTGGCTTTGCTGGTGTCATCTTGACGATTCTTCCGAATGATCATGTGGATGATTATAAGGAGTGGATCAGCGGCATGCTGGGAACTCCGGTACTTGTTGTCAACGTCCGTGAGGACGGTGCTGTTAATGTTAGTGATTTGATACATGTTGAACGGACTCATTGCGAGTCTACAAACTAGTCAGTCAGTAGAAGACTTTAACCCATGGGTTAAAGTCTTCGTCCTTTTTATCGCCGATACAGCTTGGGTTTGCGTTATAATAAAGAGATGATAGTTTTAATGAAGGAGGGCCTGTCATGGCTATATACCCGTCCTGGTCCTATTCGCAATCGAGGGCTCAAACGTTCGATGAATGCTTACGCAAATACTATTATCATTATTACGGCTCGCATAATGGCTGGAATTCGGCGCAGGGCACTGAAGAGCAAGCTACATTGTATCGGCTCAAGCAACTGAGCAACTTATATATTTTATTCGGGAATATTACGCATCAAATGTGTGAATCAGTCATACGTGGATGGATGGAAAAAGGGGCTATCCCGCGCACAGCATACCTCGAGACAGCTATGAAGAACATGTTGAATAACAGCTACAAGGAATCGCTACACCGTGAGCTATGGCTACAAGATCCGAAAAATCGCGTCATGCTGGCGGAGGTTTATTACGACGACGAGGTGCTTCCGGAACGGATCGCCCTTATTAAGGAGCGACAGCACGCGGTGATACACAATTTGTACCGTACTGCGGTTTGGCGTGAACTGCAACAGGGAAAGGCCCGAATTGTAGAAGTGGAGAAGTGGGATACGATGCTCCTTCATGAGACGAAAGTGTATGTCAAAATGGATTTGCTCTATCGTAGAGACAATGGAGACATGGTCATCGTGGATTGGAAAACAGGCAAGGAAGGTGATTTTTCCGATCAACTTTTTTTGTATGCTTCCTATGTGCAGGAGCACTATCAGCTTCCTTTGGAGAAGATTGAGGTACGTGTGGAGTATCTGATGACAGGAGAGCATGAGGTATATCGTCCCACACAAGAGGATATCGACAAAGTGGTTGGTAATGTCGGACGATACATCGATGAAATGAAGTCCTGTCTCGATGACGATTACTATAACCGCCCCAAGCCCGAGTCTTTCTTCACTCCGATGCCTTCACGCAGAGCGTGCGGAGGCTGTAATTTTCGTGAGGTGTGTAAGTACCGAGCGGTGTGAAATGACTCGATCGCCTTTGCCCCCGGATTCCTACCCTAATTAAGCTAGTGAATCCGGCTATATGGCAAATCTATAATTCTTCTATATTTTGAAACCGCTTTCTAATTTAGAAGATACGAGGTATGATAAGGGTATTATTGGAAAATACGAAGGAGGAAGTTAGGAAGATGACGAGTACAGAACATGCACGTATTCTTTTTCAGGGAGATTCTATAACAGACGGAGGAAGGGGACGAAATGAGGATGCGAACCATTGGCTGGGTCAGAGCTATGTGTATCTGATCGCAGGTGCATTGGGGAGCCGTTTGACTACCACGCAGCCAGAATTTGTGAACCGGGGAATTTCGGGGGATCGAGTTTCGGATTTGTATGCACGCTGGAATGAGGACATGTTTAGCCTGAAGCCAGACCTGCTCAGTATTCTAATCGGAGTGAACGACGCCTGGCGGATCGTGGAGCAGGAGCCGTCCGGGGTGACGGACCGATTTGAACGAGCCTATCGCCACCTTCTGGAAGAAACGCGTGAAGTGATGCCCGATATCGGGCTGGTGTTGTGTGAACCGTTTATTTTGAAAACGGGAGCTACCGAGGCGCGATGGGACATTTGGCAAGAAAAAATAACGGGGTATCAGCGTATTGTACGTCAGCTTGCGGACGAATTTGGGGCCGTATTTGTGCCGCTCCAGAGCATGTTGAACGAAGCCGCTACCCAGGCGGACGCCTCCTATTGGCTGCATGATGGGGTTCATCCGACAGCGGTTGGGCATCAGTTGATAGCTGATCAATGGATAGATATCGTGCAAAAGAGTCCGCTGGCGATTCGCTAACAGGGTCATACATAGTCTACTCCTTGTCATTTTTGGGTAATACACGATTATGGACATCATTACTTATGTTATGGTTCCATCCAAAAATGAATGTCAAAGGGGGTGCTTCTTGCTTCGTTATGAACGGAGCAAGAGAGGGCTATGGAAACGATAAATATCATTCTGGTTATATTACTTATCGCATTAACTGCGTTTTTTGTGGCCTCGGAGTATTCCATTATTCGTGTGCGGGTATCTCGCATCAATCAATTGGCCTCTGAAGGCAACAAAAATGCAAAAGCCGTTAAAAACATTTTGTCTCGGCTGGACGAGTATTTATCTGCTTGTCAGCTCGGAACCACATTAACCTCAATGGCGCTAGGCTGGCTAGGGGAATCTACTGTTGAACATCTGCTACACCCCCTGTTTGTATTGGCTCATATTCCGGCAGGCCTGACGGGAGTGCTCTCCTTTTTGCTGGCTTTTTTGATCTTGACCTATTTCGAGGTGGTCATTGGGGAGCTGGTACCGAAAACATTCGCCATACAGATTGCGGAACCGATGGCATTGTTTTTTGCCCGTCCGATCACGATATTCTATAAAATGACCTATCCCCTGAATTGGGTGCTCAGTCGTTCATCGCGTGTCATTACGGGTCTCTTCGGGCTCAAAAAGGTATCTGAAGAAGATGCAGCACTCAGTGAAGCTGAGCTTCGTTTGGCGTTATCTGAAGGCTTTCGTAGTGGTGAAATTACACCGACAGAATATCGATATCTGAACAATGTATTTGATTTTGACGACCGTGCGGCGCAGGAAATTATGGTACCGCGCATCCATATCCGTTCCATCTCCCACCAGGCAACAGTGGCCGAGTTTATGGAGCTGATCGAGGACAAAGTTTATAATTTTCTACCTGTAGCTGAACATGGAGACCGGGATCGTATTATCGGAATGATTCGCGTCAAGGAAGCCCTGCATGATTTGGCACGTGGGCACAGCACAGGGAATACGACGATGGCTTCTTATATTCACCCGGTGCTTCAGGTTATCGAGACGGTTCAGGCTCGGGATCTGCTGATTCAGATGCAAAAACGACGCATTCCAGTAGCGGTGCTGGTGGACGAATATGGTGGAACATCTGGACTTGTCACACTGGAGGACATTATGGAGGAAATTGTTGGAGATATTCCTTCCTATACCGACACCGAACCCCCCGCAGCGTTAACTCCACTCATTACAAAAACAGATGATCATCGTTACATACTCAAATCGCAGGCGCTCATTCATGAGGTCAATCGGCGCTTGGAGACGGATATTGAGGCCGGGGACGTATATACGATTGGCGGATGGATGCTTTCAGAGCGTTTTGATATCCAGCAAGGAGAAAAGCTGACCATTGGTGCATGGGAGTTTACCGTACTGGAAAAAAACAGTCACCAAATAGACACAATTGAAGCGATTAAGAAAGCGGTCGTTGAACAGAAAAATGACAATGATTTTTAATAATGGAAATTGACTTTGTCGGTAACAGCTCGCTTAAGATGTGACGAATGGCCTGTAAAGCTTGTGACAGCGCGATTCGTCCGTTTTAAGATGCAAGTTGCTACCTGGTAACATATTGTTTTTTGTAATTAGGATAGGGGACTTAAGACTCTGTATCTTTATGCTCATAAATATATCTGTCTGTGAAAAATTCTACTAGAAATGTAGCAATTTTATGGTAAAATGGAATCAAATTTGAGTTTTTTGGGGTGGGCTACAGTACATGAAGATGTCACTAGGTACGAAAATGGTTACTGCATTTGTCTCAATTTCTGCAATAACCTATGGAACAAGCGCTTTTTTTATTTTTGTACTCAAGGACTGGCTGGCTCAAGGTACACAAGAATGGGTGTACACTTCGATCATTCTGTTATTGGGTGTCCTGTGGAGTGGCATTTTGGGCTGGTTGATCTCAAAATTACTCACACGGCCAATTGTTAGGTTGGCAAAGGCGGCAGAGGAAGCTTCGGCGGGGAACCTGTCTGTTGTAATTCCTGAACGTCGTTCGGAGGATGAAATCAAAGTTCTGTATGATGCATTTCGGCATATGATGCTGAACATTAAAGATATGTTCAATGAGATCTCGTACAGCACCAGAACAACTTCGCAAAGTGCGGAAAATCTGAGCTTGGCTATTGTGCAGGCTACCACACAAATTGAGTCCATGTCTTCGGTGGTAGAAGATATTTTGAATGGCGTGGAGCAGCAAAAGCAAGCATCTGCCCAATCTATTAAAACAGCAGACCGAATGCTGGGCGATTTTAAAATGATGCGTAGCAAATCGGGGCATATGCTGGAACTGTCAGGCCATATGGAGCATTCAGTAGATTCGACGCAGACTGTATTTTCATCCCTGATGGATGGAATGGGAGAGCTGACAGCATCACATGGTCGTTCGCAGCAGGTAATTGCACGACTGGAAAAAGAAGCTTCCCAAATTGAAGCGATTACAAGCACCGTGAAGGATATTGCCGAACAGACCCATCTGCTAGCGTTGAATGCTTCCATAGAAGCGGCGCGTGCGGGAGAAGAAGGGAACGGGTTTGCGGTAGTGGCTCACCAAATTCGCGCACTTGCCGCCCAAAGTACGGAGTCTGTGCAGCAAATAAATGCCATCGTTAGCCGTGTCCAGTCACAAATCGTAGAGACAGTGCAGTTGATGCATCAGCAAACGTCATTGGTCAGTGCTGAGGCGGAACGGACAAGCTCTGTGGATCAGACGCTGAACCGTTTGAACGCTATTGTACGTGAATTTGTCGAGAGCATCCGATTAATGGAAGAAGCCGTGACGGAGCAGACGAATCGGGTAGATCAAACCTTTGAGCAGATCCATCGTATTCAGCAAATGTCAGGGGCCTTCTCTGAAGGAGCTCATAAAATTTATAAGGCTGCTCATGAGGAGACAGCAATTATGCAGGAAATTTCGTCTTCTTCCGAGGATTTGAAAGTGCTTACGAATAAACTCATGATGAAAACACGTGGAATGCAACTATAACAGAAACCATCATGTGAGGCATGATATATACAAACAAAATATAGCCGCTATACACCGGAAAACGCAGCAAAATGGTTCCCCGGTGTGTAGTGGCTATTTTTTAATTTCAAAAAACTCACATTGTTTTCTGGGGTGGTAAGCCAGATCACTGACGCTGGATTGCACGACAATGGTTTGATCGTCAAAACGGATTATGATTCCGCCAGAGCCAATCAATTGGTCATCCTGAAATACCCGGACACGCAGATGACGTTCCAGTGCCTCGCTGAAATCCTGATCTGTAATTAATCGGCGATTAATGGCCATGAGGGTTCTCCTTTGAATATAATATCTTTTATCATAAAGGTAAGGTATGGAACAAGCAAGAAACACGGCTAGAACATAATCGGCTATTGGGTATAAAATAGAATGCAGAGAAAGAGATCAAAGGGGGCTAGCTATGGATAGGTCGTGGTCAGGGCCTTGGTTCGATGCCAACGCGCCAGAAGGGTTCGAGGCTTTTACTCCGTCACATGGGTTGGCTATATTGGGACTCATTGTATGCGCTTTGATGCTGTGGCTGACTCGGGGATGGATTCGGTCGAACAAGCCTATAAGCGAGGGAATTCGCTGGTTGTTAATTACAGTCCTCATTCTGTCAGAGGTGACTCTGAATATTTGGTATGTGATGCAGCATATTTGGGATATCCAGACCTCATTGCCATTAGAACTGTGCAGTGTGACACTGCTGCTGTCAATCCTGATGCTCATTTTTCGAAGCCGCTGGTTATATCCGATTATCCTTTTTGCCGGAATTGGAGGGGCGCTTCAAGCCGTACTCACGCCTAATTTGGCATACGCATTTCCGCATTATCGTTTTATCCATTTTTTCATAGCTCATAGTGCTATTATTCTGGCAGCCTTGTATATGACCTGGATAGAAGGACTCCGACCGACGTGGAAGAGTGTGGGAGGAGTGATGCTTTTTCTGAATGGTCTGGCGCTGAAGGTGTGGATCGTAGACGATGCTCTCGGAGCTAACTACATGTTTCTGGCCGGAAAGCCGTCAACACCGTCGATATTAGATTTTTTAGGGCCATATCCTCTGTATATTGTGGCAGAAGAGGCCATTGCGCTCCTGTTCTTTTCTCTTCTGATGCTGTTGTTCGAGGTGCTTCCGGGAGGCAGGCTGTATGTCCGCTCACGTAAAGGAGCTGTGCATAGTGCTGACAGGTCGTCATAGAGACGACATAGAGAGGTTGTAGAGGCGTTGTAAAGCCATATAAAAGCAGCCTTTTCCACAAGTATATGACTAGGGATAAGGCTGCTAAGAAGCCTAAACAGTAGTATGGGTATAACGTTCCCCATTCTAATACTTAACGCAGTAGTGATTCTGCTCCGTCTACATAAATTTCCGTACCCGATACATGAGATGACTCGTCTGAGGCGAGAAACAGGACCAGATTGGCAACCTGCTCTGGCTCACCAGGGGCATCCTCTAGCGGATGCTCTCCGCCCTTCGGAAATTCGACTGGAATTTGTACCTTCTTCAAGTCTTCCGAAGGGTACGTGTTATCGTCAATTTGCGTGTCGATAGCTCCCGGGCATATCGCGTTGACCCGAATTTTGTAACGTGCCAGCTCCAGCGCTGCCATTTTCATAAAAGCAACCTGAGCTGCCTTGGTGGAGGCGTAGGCTGAGAATCCAATACCCGAAAAGGTTCGATTACCGTTGATGGAGCTGGTAATGATAATGCTGCC
>RCUF01000369.1_pt1 | contig 15803 bp, 10 predicted proteins | sample 2166311 | NCBI WGS metagenome assembly RCUF01 (sample SAMN09932608, study PRJNA488358) | compost metagenome | feature: garden; material: soil; isolation source: compost soil in 4-hydroxybenzonitrile-enriched culture | place: Germany: Experimental Botanical Garden Goettingen | collected 2016-01-27
TGGAAAACCCAGAAGTTCATATCTGACATGTTTGCTTTATTGAAATGAAGAGAGTTTAAGATCAGCGCGGGCGTTTATAAAAGGGGGCTGCTACCACCTCGGCACGCAGGCGTTTGCCACGAATCTCAACCTCCAGCGGTGTGGAGAGGGCGCTAAAACGACTGTCCACCAAGGCGAGGCCGAGATTACGCTTCAAGGTGGGAGACTGAGTCCCCGTTGTGACCTCACCGATGCGTTGTCCTTCTGCGAATACCGGGTAATGGGCGCGAGGGATACCGCGATCCATCATTTCCAGCCCGATCAATTTGCGAGGAATCCCTTGTTCTTTCTGACGTTGCAGTGCTTCTCTACCGATAAAATCTCCTTTATTCAGCTTGACGAAGAACCCTAGACCGGCTTCGAGCGGTGAAATCGTGGCAGATAACTCCTGTCCGTACAGCGGCAACCGTGCCTCAAAGCGTAGGGTATCCCGAGCACCAAGTCCAGCGGGAATCAGCCCATACGACTCACCGGAACGAAGCAAACCCTCCCATACGGCTGGTGCTTCCGCGGCAGGTACGTAAAATTCAAAACCGTCTTCACCCGTATATCCGGTTCGTGAGACGAGTGCTTTTGCTCCGAACAATGGCACATTCTCATGGAAGCGGAAAGATGCCAGATTCGTAATGTCCGTATCTGCCACGGCTGCGGCAATTCGTGCTGCTTCCGGTCCTTGCAACGCCAGCAATGCTATCGCATCAGACATATTCTCCATGTGAACGGATGCAGGCATATGGCGAATTAGCCAATCCCAATCCTTATCGATGTTAGAGGCGTTCACAACGAGCATGTAGCGCTCCGGTCCTTTGCAGTAAACAAGCAGGTCGTCTACTACCCCTCCATCGGGGTAACACAGGAGTGAATATTGTGCCTGACCTGGTTCCAACTGGCTGACATCATTCGTGGTCACCCTTTGCAGAAAAGCTTCGGCCTCTTTGCCTTCAACCAAAAATTCGCCCATATGCGATACATCGAATAAACCCGCACGTTGCCGGACGGCCTCATGTTCCTTTTGAATGCCGCTAAACTGAACGGGGAGCTCCCAGCCGCCAAAGTCAATACAACGAACCCCAGACTGCGTCCCGTAGGACGAATATAGCGGTGTTTTTCGCAAATTAGTCATTTTTCCACTCCTATCCGGTGTGATCGGCTAAACAAAAAAGACAGGCCGAAAAAAACGTATAGACGGCAGTCTACACTCTTTTTTCAGCTCTGTCCTTGATACCAGAAAGTTGCCCCGGTATGTACCGGGTTTCCCCTTGGGTGATCCGCTCCAATAGCGAATGCTCTCCAGAGATGCGTCCGGCAGAGGTCCTTTTGCCTGAGAGATTCACCTGCAATGCAGGCTTACTCCTTCGGCGCTACCTTCGGGATCAACAGTATATTACCTGGCTTTGCAGATAACAACTTGATCCGATTCGCGTGCACTTATGTTTCATAAGCGGCAACAGCTATGCGAATCTTTTTGGCAGTCTCTCCCTCCGCGTTCATCCGCGTTTGCAGTTGTCGGGGTGTTTCCCAAAGCATTTGCTATAACCCATTAATACGCAAATTCATTCAAAATGTCAATAAAAATGTCATCAAAAACAATAGAAAAAACATTTAATATATAAATAAGGATATGTAAGCGTTTGTTATAAGCTATCATATTTTTATATAGTACGCCATATGAGGTGATATGAAGTATTTTTGTTAGTATTATTGACATGAGTGTTCTTGTTGTCATAATCTTAACCTGTCTAATACAGGTGAGCAAAAGCGATTTTATTCATATGGAAGCGAGGGGAACAGGATGGGTGAAGTAAAGCAGCAACTTTGGTATACAGACGAACATGAGTGGGTTCAGCGCACAGAGAATGGAACGTTGCGGATTGGTATTACAGACTTTGCACAGCATCAACTGGGTGATATTGTTTTTGTAGAATTACCTGAGGCGGGAGTAACGATTGAGCAGGGAGCGGAGATCGGTACGATTGAATCGGTAAAGACGGTATCCGACCTTTTTGCTCCGGTGACGGGAACCGTATTAAAAGTGAATGAAGCGCTGGAAAGTACGCCTGAGCTAGTGAATGAATCTCCCTATGAAAAAGGTTGGATGATCGAAGTAGAGATGGGTAAAGATGTGGAGGAAGCATTGGGCAAGCTACTGTCTGCGGATCAATACGAGCAGTTGATTTCCGATGAGCAGTAATGGAGCAATGTAGTATGGAATAAGAGTGTTATTTGTCTGCTCGATTTTTGTATACAACAGTCGCTATGATTTGACATAGCGGCTATTTTTTTGTCTTTTTTTCATACGTAATTACGTGTTTTATTCTGATGTAGAGGGTTGTCCCTATAGTAAGAATCATACATAATCCAGCACGGTTTTTCGACTAATTTCTATAGCTACAGGTCATATTAAGAAGAATTATGCAGGTATAATACCTTCTCGGATAATTTAAATTTAAATGTTGTCATCAACGTTCATGACGAAAGTACGTTTTCATTTCGTTGATGAAGATAGCGCTGTCATTTAGTATGAATTTTAAGAAAAGGTAGTGATGCTTACCTACAAGGAGGATTTGAATATGAGTACATTGGACGCAAAGCCAAGTTCAAAAGGAGGCACTCGTGTCGCCGTACAGCGTTTTGGCCGTTTTCTCAGCGGTATGGTTATGCCCAATATGGGAGCCTTTATCGCGTGGGGATTGATTACGGCACTCTTTATTCCGACCGGGTGGTTCCCGAACGAAGGTTTTGCACAACTGGTTGATCCGATGAAAAATTATTTGCTGCCGCTGCTGATTGGTTACACGGGAGGCACGATGATTCACGGACAACGTGGAGGTGTGATTGGTGCCATTATGACGATGGGTGTCATAGTGGGAGCCGATATCCCGATGTTCCTGGGCGCGATGGTCGCTGGTCCGCTGGCTGCGTGGATATTGAAGAAGTTCGACAAGGCCATTGAAGGCAAAGTCAGATCAGGCTTTGAAATGCTGGTCAATAACTTTTCGGCCGGGATTATCGGTGCCATTCTAGCACTGCTTGCCCATGTGGCGATCGGCCCGGTTGTACAAATGATCAGTCAAGTATTGTCGGCAGGGGTACAGTTCCTCGTGAACGCAGGGCTACTGCCGCTTGTCAACCTCATTATTGAGCCCGGAAAAGTATTATTTTTAAACAACGCGCTGAATCACGGAGTATTAAGTCCGATTGCGTTGGAGGAAGCTGCAAGAACAGGGAAATCCGTACTGTTCATGCTGGAATCCAACCCTGGGCCGGGGCTCGGTATTTTGCTGGCCTACTGCCTGTTCGGTAAAGGCTCTGCGAAGTCGTCGGCTCCTGGCGCAGTCATCATTCATTTTTTCGGCGGGATTCATGAAATTTATTTCCCTTATATTTTGATGAAGCCGATTTTGATTCTTGCTGCTATAGCTGGGGGCGTTGTGGGAACCTTCTGTTTCATGTTGACAGGTGCCGGACTGGTTGCTGCTCCTTCGCCGGGCAGCATCATCGCCTATTTTCTAATGACGCCAAAAGGTGGATATTTGCCAATGCTAAGCGGGGTGATCGCTGCTGCGGTCGTATCTTTTGCTGTTGCCGCAGTGTTACTCAAGACTGGTAAGCAACAAGAAGAGGGGCTGGAGGAAGCTGCATCCCGCCTGAAAGATATGAAAAATCAAAGCAAGAGTGCAAGTGCTAACGCCACTGTAATGGAAGATAACCACGAATCTGATCGTGCCGCAGAAATTGCTGCAGATCGAACGCTCAAGGATAAATCCGAAGTGAACAAAATCGTCTTTTCCTGTGATGCAGGTATGGGTTCAAGCGCTATGGGTGCCTCGATTTTACGCAAAAAAATGAAGCAGGCGGGTGTGGGCGTAACAGTTACGAATACGGCAATCAGTGAAATTCCACAGGATGCGGATATTGTCATTACGCAAAAAACGTTGACAGACCGGGCTAAAACAGTAGCTCCGAAAGCTGAGCACATTTCCATTGACAATTTTCTGAAGAGCCCTGAATACGAAGCGCTGGTTGAACGTCTGAAATCCGATTCTTAATCCCCGTCGTAGTCAGGCGGACTGTATGCAGTGTACGTCTCCTGCTGGAGGGATGAGCTTGGGAAGGAACGGTATGCGCTTATGAATATTACGAAACGACAACGTGACATCGTGGAATATCTTCTGGAGCAGTCCAAAGAGGTTACAGCCGGGGAAATTGCTACGAAGATCAATGTCAGCACAAGGACGGTTCATCGGGAACTGGGTGCAGTCGAGCATTGGCTGGCTGCTCATGAGGTGAAGCTGGAGAAAAAGTCAGGGATCGGTATCTGTATAGATGCTGATCCAGCTCAGCTTGTATGCCTGCGAAAACAATTGCTGCATACGAAGTCAGACGAATATTCGGCTGAGGAGAGAAAGATCGTGGTTCTCTGCATGCTGCTGGATACACGGGAGCCGATCAAGCTGTTGGCGCTGGCTTCAGATCTGAAAGTCACGGTAACTACGGTCAGTCATGATCTAGACGAATTGCAAGACTGGATTGAGGAACGTGGACTCATGCTTGTGCGCAGACGGGGGTACGGGGTCGAGATTACAGGGCGGGAGACAGACAAAAGACGGGCGATTTCCGAGCTGGCTCTCGAATATTTGGATGAATCCGATCTGTTTTCAGCCCGGGAAGAACTTCGTTCTGTAACCCGTGTCGCCGACAAGTTGCTGGAGATGATTGGCAGAGATAACCTGCTGATTGTGGAAAAGGCCCTCTGGCAGCCCCATGAAAAATGGTTGGAAAACATGGTGGAAAGCAAATACATGGAGCTGCTGATTCAAATTTGCGTTTCGCTGGCACGCCTGCGACTCGGGTATGTTATGGATTCTCTTCTCTCGTATTTAAAAACAGATTCGGATGAAAATATCATGCTTCGCACAGCTATGGTGGAACGCATATGCACGGAGTTGTCAGAGGCGCTGGATATTGAATTTCCAGAGCCGGAACGATCTTATCTCAGGCTGCTATTTCGTGATGCCGAAGATCACTCTACCCGACTACTGCCGTTGGATGATCTCGTACTGTTGGAGTCGGTTCATGAGTTGATTCGTCGTGTGGAGGAAGAAACAGGCACGCCATTGAAAGAGGACCGTGTTCTGCGTGAAGGACTGATTGCCCATATGGCTCCGGTATTCAAACGTTTGAAGGAAGGCAGGTCGATTCGTAACCCTCTCCTTCAGCAAATCCGCAAGGATTACAGCAGCTTATTTGACTCAGTGAAAAAGGCTGCGGCGAGCATGACAGAAATGAAAGTGCCTGATGAAGAGATCGGATTTCTCGTCATGCATTTCGGCGCTTCGCTGGAGCGGCTGCGACAATTGCGTCGGGAGGTGCGGGCCATTGTAGTCTGCACGAGCGGCATTGGATCATCCAGACTTCTGGCAACAAGGCTCGCCAAAGAGCTCCCACAGATCAAAATTGTGGATAGGGCTTCATGGTACGAGGCGGCGCGGATTCCCAAGGAGGATTATGATCTGATCATTTCGACAGTAGAGCTACCGCTTGAACCAGATCGGTATCTTAAGATCAGTCCGCTGCTAACGCAGGAGGAGAGTGACCGTCTACGTCATTTCATCCAGCATATTACACTCCATCATCTCAATGATCATCAGCAGGAACAGGCCGTTCAGCCTGGCCAGGATATGGAGTGGCTTACCGGTCTGCGGAAAAGTCTCGAGGAAATTGTACACATTGTACAGCAATTTCAAGTGTATCCGCTGGAAAATCAAGGGATGGATATGGCGGCGACCGTAGAGGCGATATGCATGCTGGAGGCGGAGCGGGGAAATGTTACAGAGCCTTCTGTGGTTGCTGCACAACTCATGGAAAGAGAGCGCCAAGGTAGTCAGGTGATCTCTGATACCTCCATTGCTTTAGTTCATACGCGCAGCCACTATATTCGCAAGCCTTCGCTTACCTTGTATAAGCTGGCAGAGCCGCTGTTGGCGGATACAGGTGAACAGGTAGAATGCGTGCTGCTCATGTTGGGGCCACGTGAGTTGCCGAGAGAAAGCTTGGAGGTATTGAGCGAGATTAGTGCATTACTTTTGCAGGAAGACATGGTTACGCTACTGGAACACGGTAGCAGGGATCATATTGTCAATTATATATCGAGTGAGCTGGCTGAATTTTTCCACAGTAAATTAGGGACAGGGAGGAACCTACCGTGAGTATTATGACGATAGACAAAGTAAAAATGAACGCAACCGCCAAAGACAAATATGAGGCGATTCGTATGGCTGGACAAATCCTGCTGGATGCGGGACATATTTCAAGTGAGTACATTGACAAGATGCTGGAACGCGAGGAGATCGTGTCTACCTACATCGGGAATGGGCTGGCTATTCCACATGGCACCAAGGAATCCAAGACGCTTATTCAATCCACAGGCATCTCCATCGTTCAGTTCCCGCAAGGCGTAGATTTTGGGGAAGAGAAAGCATATATGGTGATCGGCATTGCAGCACAAGGCGGCGATCATATGGAGATTTTGACGAGTATCGCTGTGGTGTGTGCGGAGGAAGAAAATATGGATAAACTTCGCAACGCGGTGACCCCACAGGAAATTATAGATCTGTTCGAAAGTGAGCTGGAGCTATGAGAGCCGTCCACTTTGGAGCAGGAAATATCGGTCGCGGCTTTATCGGATTGATTCTGTCGCGTGCAGGCTATGAGGTTGTCTTTTCAGATGTCAACGACACCCTTGTATCCGAGTTACGCCGTCGTAAACAATATACCGTAGAGTTAGCCAATGATACAAAGGATACGGAGCTGGTCACGAATGTAACGGCGATTGACGGCAAGGATGCAGCGGCTGTAGCCGATGCGGTAGACCATGCTGATCTGGTAACAACCGCGGTAGGGGTTAGCATCCTCAGGCATATTGCAGCAGGTATTGCCGAGGGAATAGCGCGGCGGGTGGAGCGAGGGGCAGGCCCGCTGCATGTGATTGCTTGCGAAAATGCAATCGGAGGCAGCGCCCAACTGAAAGAGCATGTTTTTGCGCTACTGGATGAGGCGACTCGTGCCAAGGCAGAGGCTTCGGTATATTTCCCCAATGCTGCTGTAGACCGGATTGTGCCGATCCAACACCACGAGGACCCGTTACATGTGCAGGTAGAGCCTTTTTACGAGTGGGTGGTGGATCGTTCACAAATGGCACCTGAGCATGAAGAAATCGAAGGCATCCTGTACGTGCAGGATCTAGAGCCTTACATTGAACGAAAGCTGTTCACGGTGAATACGGGGCATTGCGTGGCAGCCTATCTTGGTTATACCGCAGGTTATGCTACCATCCAGGAGGCCATGAAGGATAGCAAGGTGGTGGATTCGATACAAGGGTCACTGGAGGAGACAGGAGCAGTGCTTGTGAAGCGCTTCGGTTTGGATCAAGGGGAGCATAAGAAGTACATCTCTAAAATTTTGGATCGCTTCCGCAATCCTAATCTGACAGACGATGTTACTCGGGTCGGACGTTCACCGTTGCGCAAGCTGTCTCCAAATGATCGTCTTGTACGTCCCGCGCTCCAAGCGCAGGAGTATGGCATCCCGACGGATCATCTGGCGTTAGGAATGGCGGCTGCCTGTAAATTTGATATTACGGAGGACCCCGAGGCAGTCGAGCTTCAGCAGGTGATCCGCAGTGAGGGACTGGGTGTGGCGCTAACGCGTTATACTTCCATAACCGCAGATCACCCGTTACATCGGCAGATATTGGAGCAATATGATATTATAAATTCATAAAACAACGAATTATAAACATCTATTCTCGGAAATCCTCTTGAAGACAAAGCATCGACATCAACACTAACGTGTTCTGTAGAGATGTGCTTCAAGAGGATTTTTATATGCGTGATTTACATCACATAACAACCTGCTTAAATTGTTTATATTGATAATGATTATCATTATCTATGAAATGAAATCATTACTATTATAACTATTAGGGAGGATTATAGTGAAACCGATCTATATTACCTTAGGGTTTTTATTTTTGGCGCTTGGAGTTATTGGTGTAGTGCTACCGTTGCTACCGACTACACCGTTTCTGCTGCTAGCGACCTTTTTCTTTATGCGGGGGTCCGAAAGGATTCACCAGTGGTTTTCGAATACCTCTCTGTACCAAAAGCATCTAGAGAGTTTTGTTCAAACAAGGTCGTTGAAGCTGTCTACGAAAATCACAACATTGGGCTTAGCGTCAGCGATGCTGATTACAGGCTTTATTTTCACGCCTAATATGTGGGGCAAAGCGCTCATCGTCTTGGTCATCCTTTTTAAATATTATTACTTTATATTCCGCATCGGAACAGTAAGAAATGCTGCAGCGAAAATAACGCCTTCATCTGAACCTATACCTACATCTACTCCAAAAAAAAGGTCTAAAATGGTCGACAGCCGTCTGCTCGGTCTAGTGGAACATTCTCGGAAATATATCGTCTTGGGTGTGCTTGTGCAGTGGATCGGTCTTTTGGGGAGTATAGCCGCTGTGTTGTCTATGGCCTTTGTAATGCAGCAGGCATGGGAAGGACAAGTGACTCGCAAGCTGATTCTATCTATGACGGTCATTGTTATTGCTGCTATTGCAGTTCGCTGCCTGAGCAATTATGCAGCCAGTATGTTATCCTATCGTGCTTCGGTAAATGCTAAAAAAACGCTGCGCTCGCAAATTTACGGCAAGTTGCTGAAGATGGGACCCGCATATACAGATCATACCTCCACCTCGGGGGTTATTCAGGTTGCTGTAGAAGGGGTAGAGCAGCTTGAAACCTATTTCGGTAGATATATGCCTCAGCTATTTTACAGTCTGCTTGCCCCCGTAACGTTGTTCATCACCCTCTCTTTTGTCAGCTTCAAAGCAGCCATTATACTGTTGATCTGCGTTCCCTTAATTCCAGTGTCGATCATTGTTATTATGAGGATGGCTAAAAAGCTGTTTCGGAAATATTGGGGCAGTTACGTCAATCTGGGCCACAGCTTTTTGGAGAATGTACAAGGTCTGACTACGCTCAAAATGTACGGAACAGACCAGGATAAACATCAGGAAATGAACACAGCAGCGGAGGACTTTCGCAAAATGACGATGAAAGTGCTGACTATGCAGCTTAACTCCGTGGCCATTATGGATCTTATCGCATTTGGTGGTGCTGCTGCGGGTGTACTGGTCGCGATAAGTGAATATTCTTCAGGCCATATTGGCTTGGCAGGAGCGATCATCATTGTTTTGCTGTCAGCAGAATTTTTCATTCCGCTGCGTTTACTGGGTTCTTACTTCCATATTGCCATGAACGGAATGGCAGCAAGCGACAAAATATTGCAAATGTTGAGTACAGAGGATCTTATACAAGGACAAGAAAGCATAGAAAACACAGATATTCGACTGAAACAGGTGAGTTTCGCCTACGACGAAAGAGATACCTTACGAAATATATCCATGGATATTCCCCAGGGCAGCTTGGTTTCAATTGTTGGGGAATCAGGCTCTGGTAAAAGTACGGTAGCCGGATTGATCGTTGGGCATCACGAGGGGTATCGAGGAAGTCTGACGATTGGGGGAACCGAGCTTACCGATATTTCGGAAGAAAGCCGCATGCGTCACATGACCTGGATTGGTTTTAACAGCTATATTTTTAAAGGCACAGTGGAAGCAAATTTAAAAATGGGCAATGAGCACGCGGATGAACAACAAATGCTGGAAGCTTTGCGACAAGTGAAGCTGTATGATTTTATTCTTTCAGAAGGAGGGCTGGAAGCAGAACTGGAGGAGCAGGGGGCAAATCTGTCAGGAGGACAGCGCCAACGGCTAGCACTAGCCAGAGCATTGCTGCATGATAGTCGTGTGTACATTTTTGACGAAGCCACCTCTAACATTGACAGTGAGAGTGAGGAAGGCATTATGGAGGTAATACATGCGCTGGCAGGTCAAAAAACAGTGATTCTTATCTCTCATAGACTGGAAAATGTAGTTCAATCCGACTGTATCTATGTGCTGCAAAACGGATTGGTGGCAGAATCCGGAACGCATCATGAACTGTTGAGCCAGCAAGGGCACTATGCGGATATGTATCTCAGTCAACACCGGGTAGAGCAGTTTGTAAAAGGAGGTGCTGTATATGCGTAGACACGGATTACGGATCATGGGCCAATTATTGGTATTGGCGGGACCTCTTTTACCTGTACTGCTCATCACGATTGTGACAGGAGTGCTTGGTTTTATTTGTGCTATTGGCATTATAGTGTATGGAGCCCTTGCTCTGCTTACAGCAACGGGCATCACGACAGGCTACACCATGTCGTTTTTGCTGACGTCGATCGTGGTTTGTGCCGTACTGCGCGGCGTATTCCGTTATGGCGAGCAAATGAGTGGTCATTATCTCGCTTTCAAGCTACTGGCTGTACTGCGTGACAAGGTGCTTCAAGCCCTGCGCAGACTCGCTCCAGCCAAATTGGAAGGCAAGGACAAGGGGAATCTGATATCACTCATTACGAGTGATATTGAGCTGCTGGAAGTATTTTATGCGCATACGATAGCGCCTGTAATGATCGGCATCATCACTTCACTGCTCATGGTATTTTTTATCGGTTCTTATGAGCCTCTATTAGGCTGGCTCGCTGCGCTTGCTTACCTAACTGTCGGTTTATTTATTCCCTTACTCACGTCACGTATGGGCAAACGTCAGGGGATGGAATACCGAAGCAGCTTTGGCAAGCTGAGCAGTTACTTTTTGGACAGCTTACGGGGTATGAAGGAAATTGTGCAATATGGACAAGGAGAACAACGTTTGAATGAGATTAACCGTCGTACGGATCAATTAGATGCCAAGCAGAAGGACTTGAAGCATCATGAAGGCATCACAAGAGCGATCACAGATGCGGCTGTAGTTGGATTCTCATTCTTGATGCTGCTGGCTGGATTGTACGGTATGTCTAATGGTCAGGTTGACTTTACAGGTATGCTAATTTCTGTCATTGCACTGTTTAGTTCATTTGGTCCGGTCGTCGCACTGAGCAACTTGTCCAACAATTTGCTTCAAACGCTGGCGAGCGGGGAACGAGTGTTGAGTCTATTGGAGGAAACCCCGGAGGTTGAGGAAAATATCGAAGGGATGAGTGTTGCCTTTACTGGGGCACGAGTAGACAAGGTGACTTTTGCATACGATGGTCAAACGGTGCTGAATGATGTAAGTCTCACGATACCGCATAAGCGGATTTTAGGCATTCAGGGTAAAAGCGGCTCTGGCAAGTCTACACTGCTAAAGTTGCTGATGCGATTTAGGGACCCGCAGCAAGGTGAAATTTTGCTATCCGGACACGATTTGAAGGAAATTGGGACCCGACATTTGAGAGGCTTACAGAGCTATGTAGACCAGCATACGTTCCTGTTTGATGATTCAATTGCAGCTAATATCAAAATCGGAAAGCCTGATGCTACACATGAACAGGTGGTGGAAGTAGCACGTATGGCATCCGTGCACGATTTTATTATGACCTTGCCTCAAGGGTATGACAGCCGAGTTGGAGAATTGGGGGACAGGCTGTCCGGTGGAGAACGCCAACGCTTGGGGCTGGCCAGAGCCTTTGTCCATAATGCGCCTCTCTTACTGCTCGACGAGCCTACTAGCAATTTGGACAGCCTGAACGAGGCAATTATTTTAAAATCGTTAAAGGAACAGCAGCAAGATAAAACGATTGTCCTTGTTTCGCACCGAAGTTCTACCATGCGGATTGCAGACGATATTTTTGAAATGGATAACCGTAGATTGTCCTGACTTTTCTAACTATTGTTATACCTTAAGGGCAAAAGCTGTAGCCTGTTCATAGTTTTGTCATAAAATGGAGTGTGCGTTGAAATGGAAGCGTCATCCTTATTTAAATCATCCAGCTTTTCAAACTTGTCTTATTTTGATAGCCTATTAGGTGAAGATTTTACAAAATCCTGAGGTATATTGACAAGTCATAAACATCATAAATGATGGATGAACAGAGGCTGTAAGCCGATGTACAGAAATGGGTGGTGAACAGGAATGTCAGATTTCAATCAACTCAATGAGCTTGAGCACACAACATATCCCATATATGAAGGCTATGATTTGGGTCTTACTTATACGCCTGCGGGCAGCAAGTTTAAGGTATGGGCACCGACTGCGCAGCAGGTCCATATAGCGTTGTATAACGATGCGGGGGTGTACGATCAGGAGGGGAACGTTCAGGAGCACAGCGGTGGTCAGGAATTTCTCATGAGCCGTGGTGATCAAGGTGTATGGTCTATAGAGCTGGAAGGGGACTGGAACAAATATTATTACATGTACAGGCTGGAGTGGGCGGACAACACCATTCATTATGCTGCCGATCCATATGCCACAGGGGTATCAGCCAACGGGCAGCGTACAGCGATCATTGATTTGGCTCAAACCAACCCGGACGGATGGGAATTGGATGCGGGGCCTCCACTTAAGCGGCCGACGGATGCCATTCTCTATGAGCTTCATGTACGTGATTTTTCGATGGATACCCATTTTAATACGGGGGAAAAAGACTTATCTGCTGCTCAGGGACGGTTTGAGGCCTTTACGTATACGGGATTGAAGGATACTGAGGGGAACAGCATCGGGCTGGATCATCTGCTGGAGCTGGGCATTACACATGTTCATTTGCTTCCAGTGGCTGATTTTCATACGGTGAATGACTTTGCAGAATTAGAAACTGAATATAACTGGGGCTATGATCCGCAGCATTATAATGTGCCGGAGGGGTCTTATTCTTCCAATCCGGCTGATCCGGAGACACGCATACGAGAGCTGAAACTGCTGGTACAGTCTTTGCATACTGCCGGCATCGGTGTCATTATGGACGTCGTGTACAACCATACTTATTCGGTGGAACAGGGGCCATTTGAGCCTATTGTACCTGGATATTATTACCGCACGGATGAACAAGGGCAGCTCACCAATGGATCAGGTGTAGGGAATGAGGTGGCAACCGAACGTCCGATGGTGCGCAAGTATATCAAGGATTCACTACGCTATTGGGCAGAGGAATATCATATAGACGGCTTTCGATTTGATCTCATGGGGCTGATTGATACACCGACCGTAGAGCAGCTTACCCAGGAGCTTCGCTCTGAAGTGCGTCCCGATCTGTTGATCTATGGTGAGCCTTGGACGGGAGGAGAATCTCCGCAACCCTTGCTTACGCTAAAAGGAACGCAACGCGACAAAGGCTTTGCCGTTTTTAACGACAACTACCGTTCTGCTATTAAGGGAGATAGCGACGGTACTGGGAGCGGGTTTGCCACGGGGGCAGAACATCAGGAGGAACAGGTGCTCAAAGGTGCTTTTGGGGCTATTTATGATTTCACAGCTCAGCCATCGGAGACCGTCAATTATGTAACTGCCCACGATAATCTCAATCTGTGGGATAAAATTTTGACAGTAAGACATTTGCGGGAGCACTGTCGTTTTCCACAATGGGAGCAGGGGAAGCCACAGGATGGGAGGACACCTGAACAAGCTGTTGCCGAAGCAGACCCGTATTGGGAACTGGATGAAGATAACTTGCTAGAGAACGAAACCGTACGCAAGTCCCTGTTGGCTAACGGTATGGTACTCACATCCCAAGGCATTCCTTTTATTCATGCAGGGGATGAACTGCTGCGCTCCAAATATGGAGACCATAATAGCTACCGAAGCCCAGATGTGGTGAATGCCATCCATTGGCATAACAAGGCGAGGTTTCGCCCAGTGTTTGATTACTACCAAGGTTTAATTGCTTTGCGGCGCAACCACCCGGCATTCCGAATGGACCATCGTGAGCTAGTGGAGCAGCATATGGAAGTGCTGCAAAGCAGTGGGCATGTGGTGGCTTTTGCTTTGAGGCACCATGCTAACGGCGATGCCTGGAATCATATTGTGGTGATTTATAACGGCTCGGATACAGAGCAAACGATATTATTGCCTGCGGAATCGGATCGTTGGCGTGTGGTCGTGGACGCACACGGGGCTGGTAATGAGACCCGGTATGAAGTGGTAGGCCATCGTGTGACTGTATCGCGCTGGTCGATGATGGTGTTATATGATCAGGAAGAACCTGCACGAGTCTCCTTTTTGACTGAACAAGATCAGGTTAATCGTCAGGCGGAGAACGAATTGGAAGACTCGGATGAGGGAATAGATCAAGAAATTGCAGGTACAGCCATGGCGTTGACAGATATGCAGCTTGGAAACGATAGGGAAGTCGCGCCATTTCGCACGATTGAACTGATATACGAGCGTGCAGATCGGCAATACACTGGCTGGAACGTATGGGTATGGGGAACTGGGCACCGCGACGGACATGTTGAATTTCGTGATTTGGATGACGGTCGTGCAATAGCGCGTATTCAGGTGTCTCCTGATATACAGCGAATTGGCTACATTGTCCGGCTTAATCACTGGGATGCCAAGGATGTTGAGGCAGATCGCTATATTGATATAGACCTGAACCAGTCTGTGATGCAGGTATTGATTCATAGTGGCAGAGAAGAATATTTGCTACTGGTAAATGATAATCGGGCCGGATAGACTTGTATGCTTGGTCGCTATATATACGAAAGTAGCATTTTTCGATTATTTCGAGAAATGCTATTTTTTTATGTAAACGTGTGTCAGTTTCAGAAAAAAGGGGTAAAATAGAATTATGGACTTGTTTAGTTTTGCCAGCTTGCTGGCTTATATCCTGTAGTACGACTGGTAAACAGGCAAGATTCTTGGAGGAAAATCATTTGTAAGGTAACCTGAAGGAGGTTGTATATCATGAGTTCTAATGGAGGAAGTATTCAACTGACCGCCCAGCCGAGAACAGAGAAGAAGGGTTCGGCTATTCGTGAATTGAGGTTAAAAGGACGGATTCCAGCTGTGGTTTACGGCTCTGAGCTTGAAGGAACCCCTGTACATGTCGATGCCAAGGAATTTAATAAAGTAGTCAAAACCGGACGTTCAGAGGTGTTCAACCTCACTGTAGAGGGTGGAGAAACCATTCCGGTTATTATTAAAGATTATCAACAGCGTGACAACCAATGGCTGCATGCCGATTTTTTGAAAATTGCCAAAAACAAACCGCTTCGCGTGCGTGTTTCTATTGATTATCAGGGTACACCTGTAGGTACAAAAACAGGCGGTATTCTGCAAGTTCAGGAAACGGAAGTAGAAGTCGAAGGTCTTCCGGCTGATTTACCATCTACCATTGAGGTGGATGTATCCGCACTGGATGTTGGCGACAAGCTGAGCGCTAGCGACTTGAAGCTCCCTAAAGGAGTAACACTGCACGTCCCTGAAGAAGAACTGCTTGCTTCTATTATCGTTCCGCGTGCAGTTGAAGTAGAAAATGCTGCTGTGGAAGGTGATGCAGCGGCAACTGAAGGCACTGAAGAGGCTTCCGAAAACAAGGAATCCTAATGTTTTCAGTTGGTTTATGAATCTTTTTCAATTGCAGAAGATCATCCAAAAGGTATTCAAAATCGCTCCCTGCTAGGGGGCGATTTTTTGCATTCATTTATTTACACTTACATACTCTTTTTCTTTAAAAAGTTTTCCTGTTATAATTTGGTGTTTAAAAGGGAATGTGGTGTTTGTACGATTTTCATTCAATACGCGTTCTGATATGACGATATATATAGTATGGCATTTACATTTTTATTTTATAAATACCTAATATATATCTAAGGAGCGCGTACACAATCATGGACAGAACGA
>RCUF01000370.1_pt1 | contig 15746 bp, 13 predicted proteins | sample 2166311 | NCBI WGS metagenome assembly RCUF01 (sample SAMN09932608, study PRJNA488358) | compost metagenome | feature: garden; material: soil; isolation source: compost soil in 4-hydroxybenzonitrile-enriched culture | place: Germany: Experimental Botanical Garden Goettingen | collected 2016-01-27
AGGCGCTCGTTTTTGTGCAAAGACCAGATTATTCGTTTTACAGGAATTCTAACGGGCAGTTTAACTTGATTGGTGATATTATGCTACTCTATAAATAAGCAAATAATTTAATCAAGAGGTGTAATAATGCGGTTTCATGAATTTTATATCGGACAAGTATTTAAAACCAAGTCTTTAAAATTAACTAAAGAGGATATTACCAGATTTGCAAGGGAGTTTGACCCGCAATATATGCATTTAGATGAAGAGAAAGCATTACAAGGCAGATTTAATGGAATTATCGCTTCAGGAATTCAAACATTAGCTGTTTCTTTTAAGCTTTGGGTTGAAACAGGCAGTTACGGTGATGAGGTTATTGCTGGAACTGCTATGAATAATATTAAATTTATTAAACCAGTATATCCAGGCGACGAATTGTACACCATTGTTGAAGTAATTGGAGTAAAAGAGATGAGGAATGGAACAGGACTCGTTACTGTATTGCTGTCGACTTTCAACAAGAAAGAGGAGCAAGTTTTTGAAGGCGATTTATCCGTTCTGGTTAAACAGTAAAGTTTCATAAAAAATCAATTATTACAGGTTTGAAGAGGTCCATGCATTTTAGCACGGACCTCTTCTCTTTATTCTAACGTGGCTTGACTTGCGGCTTCATGTTCAGCCACACGTTGCAGTAATTCCTACTAAGTCTTCATTTGGCGACCTTGACGTTGCCCTTCTACAAACTGAATATCGCATAGATTCTACATCTTGAACCCGTACTTTACCACCATTTTGGATAACATATCTATGCCTTCTGGAGTTCGACTAGCATTTCCGTCCAATGTAATAATAATAAATTGATATTGCAAATCATATAAATGAATAATTTACTATAAATCTCTGAGATTCGCACTGAGCTATTTCAGTAAAGAGGGCTTTGAGAATGCCATTTACTAATCTCAGCCCATAGTATGTCATTCCACTGCTTTTGTATTGGAACTGTACAAACAACACGACGGAATGAGAAGCATCATACAAACCATAGAGGTATAGCTACTTCAAGAGCGGTCTAATCTATGTAAATTTTTGGTTCAGTGTAATGAATTTCACATCTTTCCGGGTCAACCTGTTCTACCATAGAAGGGTGATACGCCGTGCTGGGCAGACCACTTGGGTCGGGACGGTTACATTTTGTTCTAAAACCAGCTACACAGGCTGTCTGGCATGCGCGGCAAGTACGCCTTTATTTTGATTCGAAGCGGAGTGTCCAGATGTTGAATACCGAATTGGAATACCGTGAGCGCATCAGGAAGTTGGCCGTATGTATTGTCAAGCACTACCGTGGAAAAGGACCGGACAACGTCAAGGTTTCACTGGATTCGCCGCTCCGGATTACGGTAGAAATTCGAGGTACATTGTCTAATTTGTCCGAAATTCTCGTTCATGAAGGGGCCGAGGACAAGGTCAGGGAATATTGGAACGTCCTTCGTCCCTATCTGGAAAAGGAGTTTATGAACGAAGCCGAAAAAACACTCGGCAGTCCCTTCACTTATACTTGGGAGGTCTGCCCCTCCGTCCATGGAGACGGACACATTATCATTTCTCTAGAACTACAACACATACACCGGTTGGATTAGCGGGAAGGAGCTTGTCTCCTCGCTCGCGGATAAGCCAGTACAGGATGCAGCGTAAAGCGGCATTTTTGTATTGGCTTTTTTTATGTTACGAGTTTCATCTATTTCATATAAAAGAGGTGCTGCACTTATGGCAGACAAGGTATTGACCGTATGTCCCTACTGCGGGAGCGGTTGTCAGCTTCATTTGCTGGTGGAAAAAGGACAGGTAATTGGCGCAGAGCCGGCTGGTGGTCGTACGAATGAAGGAACGTTGTGTCTGAAAGGACACTATGGATGGGATTTTTTGAATGACCCACAAATTCTGACTGCACGCTTGCGCAAGCCCATGATTCGCAAAAATGGAGTTATGGAGGAAGTGGAGTGGAAGGAAGCCATTCAATATACTGCCGAACGGCTGTCAGCAATTAAGGAAAAATACGGACCCGACTCCATTATGGGAACGGGCTCCGCACGCGGTCCGGGAAATGAAGCCAATTATGTCATGCAAAAGTTCATGCGGGCGGTCATTGGCACGAACAATATTGACCATTGCGCTCGTGTATGCCACGGCCCTTCTGTGGCAGGTTTGACTTACTCGCTCGGAGATGGAGCTATGTCCAACTCTATTCCTGAAATTGAACACTCTGATCTCATTTTCGTGTTTGGATATAATGCACCCGAAACACATCCGATCGTCGCAAGACGCATTGTAGCTGCCAAGCAAAGAGGCGCCAAAATTATTGTATGCGATCCGCGCATGACCGAAACAGCTCGTATTTCGAATATGTGGCTACCCCTAAAGGGCGGTTCAAACATGGCTTTGGTGAACGCTTTTGGTCATGTACTTGTGCATGAAGGACTGTACGACAAACGATATGTGGAAGCAAACACAGAAGGCTTTGCCGAATACGTAGACAGCATTAAAAAATATACTCCCGAATATGCGGAAGGCATTACGGGGGTCAAGGCGGCCGATATCCGGGCGGCTATGAGGGAATATGCAAAGGCCCCTACCGCTACAATTTTGTACGGAATGGGCGTATGTCAATTTTCACAGGCCGTTGATGTGGTAAAGGGGCTCGCTTCCCTTGCACTGTTGACGGGAAATCTGGGCAAGCCGAATGTCGGTATCGGACCAGTACGGGGACAAAACAATGTACAGGGTTCCTGCGATATGGGCGCTTTGCCGAATGTGTATCCTGGCTATCAGGATGTAACAGACAACACAGCTCGCAAAAAGTTTGAAAAAGCATGGGGTGTTGAGCTGCCACGTAAAAAGGGCTATCCACTTACGGAGGTACCGCACCTCATCCTGAAGGAGAACAAGCTCAAAGCTTATTACATTTTCGGAGAGGACCCTGTACAAAGTGATCCGAACGCCGCCGAGTTGCGTGAAGCCCTAGACCAATTGGAATTTGTCGTGGTCCAGGATATTTTCATGAACAAAACAGCGCTGCACGCCGATGTCATCCTCCCTTCTACTGCCTGGGGCGAGCATGACGGTGTATATTCTTCGGCAGATCGGGGCTTTCAGCGCATCCGTAAGGCCGTTGAGCCACAGGGTGATGTAAAGCCAGACTGGGCTATTATTAGCGAGGTTGCTACCGCCATGGGCTACCCTATGTCCTATGCAAACACAGAGGAAATTTGGGATGAAATGCGCAGCCTCAGCCCGTTATTCTCCGGTGCCAGCTACCAAAAAATGGAGCAGCAAGGCGGCGTTCAATGGCCTTGCCCTACTGAGGATCATCCAGGTACACCGTATTTGTATAAGGGAAATCAATTCTCGACACCTAGTGGCAAAGGCAGATTATTCGCCTGCGAATGGCGTCCGCCACAAGAACAACCGGATGCAAAATACCCGCTTGTCTTGTCCACAGTCCGTGAGGTAGGTCACTATTCCGTGCGAACTATGACAGGCAATTGCCGCGCGCTGCGCCAGTTGTCTGATGAGCCTGGCTTTATTCAGATTAGCCCAGAAGACGGAGCAGATCTGAATATTCTGGATGGTGAAATTGTTGCCATATCCTCCCGTCGGGGACGCATCATGGCACGGGCACAAATCAGTGACCGTGTGCAACAAGGTGCGACTTACATGACCTATCACTGGTGGGTTGGAGCATGCAACGAGCTGACCGCTGATTTTCTCGATCCGGTATCCAAAACCCCGGAATTAAAATACTGTGCCATCCGTCTGGAACGGATCGCCGACCAAGCGCAGGCCGAACGTGATGTACATGAATCGTACCAACGGATTCGCAGACAGATGAACGTCCAGGAAGCTGTTTTGGCTGATAAGGTGACGAGATGAGCGGCACAGGGAATATGATGCACCGTCCGACAGATAACCGGTCAGCTTCGACGAGTAGAATGGGAGTAGCCAGTAGAACAAGCGCTGTTGCTTCTTCTTTTGTAGTCGCAGACGCCGGGCAGTGCATCGGCTGCAAAGCCTGTGAACTGGCGTGCTTCGCCGTTCACAGTAAGGCTAACGGTATAGGAGCTTCGGTCGGAACCGTCAGCGTACCTGTTGTACCCAAGGTGTATGTTGTACGTACAGGGGAGATGTATGTGCCGGTGCAATGCCGACATTGCGAAAATGCCCCCTGCGCACATGCCTGTCCGGTACAGGCCATTCGTCAGGAGGACGGCGTCGTTATGATAGATGAGGAACGATGTATCGGCTGTACCTCCTGTGTTTTGGCCTGCCCCTTCGGGGCAATTGAGGTGTCTCCGGTCTACCGGGCAGGACACGTTGTAACGCAGTCCGGCCTGACTCACCGTGCAAATCGAGTCGCCCTTCCCCGCACCGCGGCAAGCAAATGCGATCTGTGCGCGGAAACAGAGAACGGACAGCCTGCATGTGTAGAGGCCTGCCCGAATCATGTCCTACGGCTGGCCAAAGGTATATCCGACTCACCTCCAGAGCCTCGGCGGGAAGTCTTTTTCCCACGCCTATAAGGTCAAAATCAGCCGCAGAAAGGTAGAAAAACATGTCAACCACAATAGACAAGATCTCTTCACCTCCTTGTATGAAGACGACTGATTGCACAGACCCTGTCATTCATATTGACCCTACGCTCTGCACGGGATGCAGACGTTGTGCTGGGGTTTGTCCAGTAGATGCCATAGAGGGACTGCCCGGAGAACCGCAAACCGTTAATGCAGACCGATGTGTTATTTGCGGTCAATGTGTACAAATATGCAGCGTATACGCATCTGACTGGGCAGGTTCATCTTCACAGGAAGGCGCCGCTAGACGGCTGGAACGTATCCAAGAACGCGATATGCCTGCCGACATCAGAGAGCCGCTATTCGCTGCCTATTATAGCTACAACTTGAATAAGGTAGCCGATATGATGACCAAACCTGGACAGTTTCGGATCGTCCAATGTGCTCCTGCCATTCGTGTTTCACTCGCGGAGGAATTCGGAATGCCGTTCGGCACCTTGACGCCTGGGAAAATGGCTGCTGCTTTGCGCCGCCTTGGCTTCGACCGGGTATACGACACCAACTTTGGAGCTGACGTGACCATCATGGAGGAAGGCACTGAATTGATTCGTCGCGTGACCGAAGGCGGTCCCTTACCCATGTTCACATCCTGCTGTCCAGCATGGGTCCGATTTGCAGAAATAGAATATCCCGATCTGCTAGACCATCTATCCAGCTGCAAATCTCCGATGCAAATGTTAGGAGCGCTAATCAAATCTTATGGCGCACAACTAGACGAGGTGGAACCTGCGAATATATACAGTGTTGCCATCATGCCATGTACCTGTAAACAATTTGAGTGCGATCGTCCCGAAATGGAATCTGACGGTTACCGTGATGTGGATGAGGTACTGACCACGCGTGAACTTGCATACTGGATCAAGCAGCGCGGAATTGATTTTGCGAACCTGCCTGATGAAGAATTCGATTCACCGTTAGGACAATATTCAGGTGCAGGCTCCATTTTTGGAGTCACCGGAGGAGTCATGGAAGCTGCCATCCGTACAGGTTACGAGCTGCTGACAAATGAGAAACTGCCGAAGCTCCAACTCGATTTTGTTCGTGGTGAGGAAGGCATTCGAGTAGCTGAGGTTCAGGTAGGCAAGCTGCAGCTCAAGGTAGCGGTCGTCGCCGGGCTACAACATGCCTATCAGCTATTAGATCGTGTCCAGGCGGGCGAATGTGATTATCATTTTATTGAGGTGATGGGCTGCCCTGCTGGATGTATCAGCGGAGGGGGACAACCCAAGCTCATGTTAGAAAAGCATCGAATTGAAGCTTATCGGGCACGTAAATCCTCCATCTATGGACATGATGCTGCACACCAGGTACGAAAATCGCATGAGAACCCTCACATCATTAAACTTTATGATGAATTTCTAGGTGAGCCGCTGGGTCATGTGTCGCATCATCTGCTGCACACGACCTTCCAACAACGGGGGCCCGGCAAGCAAAGCCGCAGTAGCACTATTTCCACCAAAGGGGATACGGGTTACTCCATTCATTAATACGTTAAGTTATTTTTATGCTGTATACATTATATTTGTCGTTAGTTAGAGAGGAGTCGAATTGTATGAACCGTTTTGTTTTAGCTGATCCCGATCAGTGTATCGGCTGTCGTACCTGTGAAATCGCATGTGTCATCGCACATTCAGCGGAGAACCCTTTTATCTCGCCGGATGATGAGTTTCATTTTCACCCTCGTCTGAAGGTTATCAAATCATTTGGAGTCACTGCACCCGTTCAGTGTCGTCACTGTGAGGATGCCCCATGCGCCAACGCTTGTCCGAACGGCTCCATTACGAATGCAGATGGCTGCATTCTCATTAATAGTGAAAGCTGCATTGGCTGTAAAACCTGCATGATCGCCTGCCCTTACGGCGCGATTACCATGGTACCCGAGTATCGAAACGGGCAGCCTGTAGTGCAGGACGGATTGTATACCAATATGTCAGGTCGTTTGCAACCCAAAGAACGCATGATTGCCAGCAAATGTGATTTGTGCGAAGGCGTGGACGGCGGTCCGGCCTGTATTGGTAAATGTCCAACACAAGCCCTCAAGCTGGTCGAACCAGATCTGGTTCACGCCCGTGTTGAGGAAAAACGCGCTGCAAGTGCACGTCAGCTACTGCATATGACACGCATTCCAGCAACGGGTCTATGACTGAAGGTCTTTCTCTGCCTACAAATACGCGAACCGAGCGGGATGCGCTAGGAGAGATGGAAATTCCCGCAGATGCCTTTTACGGTATTCACACTGCACGCGCGATGAACAATTTTGCGGTCAGTGGCAGGCCTGTGAACAAAAACCTGATTCACGCTCTTGTGTTGGTAAAAAAAGTAGCCGCTCAAGTAAATGGTGAGCAGAAACGGCTTCCTGCCCAACGGGCCTCTGCCATTGTAAATGCCTGCGACGAATTACTCGCCGGGCGGCACCAACATATGTTTACCGTGGATGCCATGCAAGGCGGCGCAGGCACCAGTACCCATATGAATGTAAATGAGGTCATTGCTAATTTGGCCATCATACAGCTGGGAGGCAGACCAGGGCAGTATGAGATTTTACATCCACTGGATGATGTGAACTGCTGCCAGTCTACGAATGATGTCTATCCGACAGCGCTACGAATTGCAGCGATACGGCTGCTTCGGCCTTTATGTGACACGATGTCTTCGTTACAGGATGCTTTACAGCACAAAGAAACAGAATATGCCGATTTGCTCAAGCTAGGCCGCACTCAGCTAATGGATGCCCTGCCCATGATGGCCGGGCAGGGCTTTGGTGCCTACGCAAAGGCTATAGCGCGCGACCGCTGGCGTCTCTATAAAGCTGAAGAGCGGCTGCGAGAAATCCCTATTGGGGGCACGGCGATTGGCACAGGTATGAACGCGCCCCGCGCATACAGCTATCGGATGGTCGAAAAGCTGGCGGATGAGACTGGCTTTGGACTGAGTCGCAGTGACCACCCGATGGACCCGATTCAAAATATGGATGTCTTTGTGGAGGTGTCCGGTCTACTCAAATCAGCCGCCGTGAATCTGTACAAAATATCTGGCGATTTTCGCCTACTGGCCTCTGGTCCTTTCGGTGGTTTTGGCGAATACACGCTGCCTCCAGTTCAGGCGGGATCCTCTATTATGCCTGGCAAGGTCAATCCGGTAATAGCTGAAATGGCAGGACTCACAGCCATGCGTGTGATAGCCGAAGATGCGGCTATCACTATGGCCGCTGCCTCCGGTCAGTTGGAGCTAAACGCATTTCTGCCGCTGATTGCCGAATCGCTGCTGGAATCGCTACATATTCTGAACAACGCGGTTCGACTATTCGAGGAACGATGTGTGCGCGGCCTGATCGTACATGAGGAACGCTGTATTACAAATCTACGTGACTCAGCCGTGATGGCTTCTGCGCTGGTCGCGGAGCTTGGCTATGATGAAGCTGCCTCTATTGCATCTGCAGCCATTGTGCAAGGTCGCGCACCAGAGGATATTGTAGAAGATCGCGGTCTACTGAGCCGTTCGCGGATTGAGCAATTATGCCATCCCTATACAGTAACCAAGCCCGGAATTCCGGGACAGGAAGAAGGAACTCACCATGGGAATGAATGATACCCCTCGTAGCAACCGACCACATATCGTCCTGCTCGGTCGCCGCAACGCAGGTAAATCCAGCATTCTGAACACCCTGACCGGTCAGCCCGCCGCTGTGGTATCTCCTGTAGGAGGAACGACCACGGACCCCGTTTTCAAACCAATGGAGCTGCTCCCAGCGGGTCCCATTGTTCTGGTGGATACCGCCGGACTGGACGATGAGGGTGAGATCGGAGAGCTGCGCCGCAACAAAACGCTCGAAATACTTAATAGTACAGACTTGGCCTTGCTCGTTATCGACGCTACCGTTGGAGTCGGACCATTCGAGCATGAGCTACTCGAAAAGCTCCGCACCAAAAAGATTCCTGTTATTGGGGTATTGAATAAAATAGATACCCTTACTGAATCAGATAAAACGGCTACAAAGCTGGCAATTGAACTGGATCTCACCCTGATTCCTTTCAGTGCATCTTTGCTTTGGGGAGACACGGAACTGAAAAAGGCTATTACTAATACGCTCCCTCAAAACGAGGATCGTTTCCGTATCGTCGGTGACCTGTTGTCACCCGGCGATGTTGTTGTGCTGGTCGTTCCCATCGATAAAGCTGCACCAAAAGGCCGATTGATCCTGCCACAGCAGCAAACAATCCGCGATACACTAGAGAGTGATGCCATCGCTGTAGTGACCAAAGAACATGAACTACGATTGACGCTGGAGAGATTGGGACGCAAGCCTCGCTTGGTCATTACCGATTCACAGGTTTTTATGAAAGTAGCGGCCGACACGCCCAAGGATGTGCCTCTTACCTCTTTTTCCATCCTGTTTGCCCGTCATAAAGGCGATCTGGACGAACTGGTACGAGGTGCAAGAGCCATTGATCGCCTCAAGGATGGAGACCGTGTACTCATTGCCGAAGCCTGCACTCACCAATGCCAATCTGACGATATTGGTCGAGTGAAAATTCCCCGCTGGCTCCGCCAAACGATAGGCAAACGTCTCATCATCGAGCATGCATCCGGCTCCAGCTTCCCTGATGATCTGAGCGAATACGCACTGGTTATTCATTGCGGTGCATGCATGCTCAATCGGCGTACGATGCTTCATCGAATGTCGGAAACAATAGCTGCCGGGGTGCCGATTGTGAACTATGGTATTTTCATCGCTTATGTACAGGGGGTCTTTCCCCGTGCTATTGAATGCTTCCCATCTGCTATGCTGGCATGGGAGCAAGCTGCTGAAGCCGGCAGTTATTCCTAAAAGACCTCATCTCATCATTAATATTTTTTTCCAGACACACAAAAGCAGTCGCGCTGATTCCAACGCGACTGCTTTTCATTTTCAAGTTCTATTATAAATCATGAGAATTTTCATAGCGTGAAATGATACTACGAATAATATAAATTGCTAAAAATACAAATCACGTTCGCCTGCTTCCAGTCGTTCCAGTCTGTCAAGCGTCAAACGGCGCGTCGATTCACGTGGTATACGCTCCAGATTCTCTCGCAGAGCGGCAGCTCCCAGTTCACGCGCCTCCTCATCCCCATAATCCAGCAGATATTCTTGGAAGGTCAGCAGCGAATTCGGCTGGCACACATTATGAATTTGTCCTGATTTGGCAAGCTCCATGAAACGATCTCCTGTTCGCCCCTCACGGTAGCAAGCTGTGCAATAGCTCGGCATATATCCGCCACGGCACAAACTTTTAATAATTTCCGATGGTGAGCGATGATCCCCCACCTCAAATTGAGGCTTATCATCAGTTTCCTGTTTTGCATATGCCCCTACACCTGTAGCTGAACCTGCACTAATCTGCGACACGCCTAGACCAATGACGCGGTCTCTATATTCCGGCTCCTCGCGAGTGGACAGGATCATACCAGCATAAGGGACAGCTAATCGAAGAACGGATACAATTTTCATAAAATCCTCATCGTTGACCAGGTACGGATATCGCTCCAGATCTACATTTTCAGCCGGACGCAATCGTGGAACTGAAACCGTGTGAGGGCCACAGCCAAAGGCTTCTTCCAAGTGTTCGGCATGTTTCAGCATCGCTACGGTCTCATAGCGGAAATCATACAAGCCGTACAACACACCGATCCCCACATCATCTATACCCGCACGCATGGCTCTGTCCATTGCGGTGGTGTGCCAATCAAAGTCCCGCTTTGGTCCCTGTAGGTGGAATTTACGATAGCTTTCCCGATGATACGTTTCCTGAAATAAAATATACGTACCAATGCCCACCTCTGCCAGCTTCCGATAGTCCTCCTCGGTTGTGGATGCAATATTCACATTGATCCGCCGTATGCTGCCGTTATCTACCTTGACCTCGTAGATCTGACGCAGACAATCGACGATATAGTCAATGGGACAATGGACTGGGTCTTCCCCCGCTTCCAGCACGAGCCGCTTGTGTCCCAGTTCTTGAAGCACTCTAACCTCCTCCACCAATTCCTCCGGTGTCAGACGGCTACGAGTAAAGCTGTCATTGGTATGTTTATAACCACAATATTCACAGTTATTCACGCAGTGGTTGCTTACATATAAAGGGGCGAACAGCACAATCCGGTTGCCATAAATTTGTTCTTTGACTGCTCTCGAAGATTTGAACATCTCTTCCAATAATTCAGGATCATCCACATGCAAAAGAGCCGCCGCTTCACTCGCACTCAGTCCCCGGCAGGCTCTCCCCTTTTCTAAAATTTCTAAAATACGGTGTCGATCTGTTGCCTCTTGTTTCCCCTGCTCCACTGCCGCCATAATCTCTGCTTCATTAATAAAATCCGCCGACACTTTCTCTCGTACTCCACTCACGTATACCCATCTCCTTATTTATGGTTACTGCAATGTTTCCGTTATGGCCTCACAAAGTTTCCTGTCTCATAAGCTGTCGTTGCACCCTCAAACTATCGCCGCGCCCCATATCGACTTCAAATCCCGCTCCGCGAATCCGCAGTTCCAGGCAATGTCGACATTGGGCAGACTCATCGCCCAAACATATTTTATTCTCATAAATCGCGTACTTAGGTCTCACCGCCAGTGGCGACAAATTGGGCATCACCACATTCGCTCCCGCCTGAAGCGCCTTCTCCCTGCCTTGGGGATGAATCGTTCCCATTGCCGTAGACGCCGGAATAAGTGCATCTGGAACGACCAATCGGGATAACGAAATAATATCGAGTGCCTTTTCCATACTCCCCTGACTGGCATCCCGAAGCGGCGTGTTGCTATGCGGTAAAAAGGGACCAATCCCGATCATATCTGGTGACAGGCTGTGTAGATAGACCAAATCGTCTGCTAATTCACTATTCGTTTGTCCTGGTAACCCCACCATACATCCGGCCCCGATCTGAAAACCGATTCGTTGCAAAGCCAGCAGACGGCTGCGCCTGCTTTCCATCGTCATCGTCGGATGCAGTTTGGCGTACAAATGGGGAGAAGCTGTCTCATGCCGCAGCAAAAAACGGTCCGCGCCAGCCTCGTATAATTGCTCATAAGTTTCATCATCCCGTTCACCGATGGACAGTGTAACCGCCACATCCGCAAAACGGCTTTTAATTTCCCGAATCAATTTCGTCAGCCGGGCTGCTGTAAACCAGTAATCTTCCCCACTTTGCAGCACAAAAGTCCGATAACCGAGTTCATACCCCTCCGCACAACAGGCCAGAATTTCTTCTGGCTGCAAACGGTAACGATCTGCCTGTTTATTCGAAGCGCGCAGCCCACAGTACATGCAGTCCTGACGACATATACTGGAGAATTCAATTAATCCCCGTAAAAAAACACCTTTGCCATAGCGCTCCAATTTGGTGCGAGCTGCCAGGTGTCTCAGTTGAGCCCGCAGCGTCGGCTCATCATCCAGACGTGTCAGCAGCTCCATCATTTCCGTATGCGTCCATTCCTTGCCGTCAGCTAGACGCAGTAATAATTCGTCCGTGACTCATCCCTTCTTCCCTCGTCCATCCGGACTTCACATCATCAGCGGCTTGTACCGTACATGTATTATTCTAGCAATATCGGAGAGGTTGTAACGTGATTAGTTTCACAAAAAATCCCATTTTATAAAAACCACCTCCAACTTCTGCCCCAAAAAATACACATTTATATCAACACACAAAAAAGCTGTCTCTTCCTCTAAAGGAAGAAACAGCCCTTGTCGATGGTTCTGCCTACTACTGAATCAAATCAATCGCCTGCTGGGGTACAAAATAATCAACGCCGTTAAATACAACTACACTGTTGAGCTTGGTATTTTTGCCATTCAGCGTAGCTATATTTTTGTATACTGGAAGCTCCAGCTTGTTACTGCCTTTGGTCACTGTAATGACTTTCGTATCCGCAGTAAACTTGGCTCCTTTAGCTTCAAAAGCGGCTTTTGCAGGAACAAACAGCTGCTTGCTGACCGTATTCAAATCCAGTCCGAGTACACGTGTCATATATTTATTGACATCTGTATTGTCGATTACACCGGTTGGACGGTCTCCGTTCGGCGCATACGTGTACAACACGACATCGCCTCCTGTATGTCCGCCTGTAGTCCAGCCAATATTTGCACGTTTGCTAATGATCGGTCCAACAGCATAGTTCATGCTGCCTTCTTTGGCATCTTTAATGGTTTTTACTTCTTCGTCTGTCAAATCAGTGATGCCAAAATATGTGGAAAGAACCTCTTTAATATTGCTGCGATCTGCATTCAGCTTGGCTTCCAAGCCTTCACCCGTCAGCTTCGCTTTTTTCAGCGGGTCTATAAAAGAAGCTAAGGGTGTTTTATCATAATTGCTAGTTGTATCGCTGCTACCAATCGTCAATCCACCATTTCCGTGGTCTGTCACTGCTACGACGACTGTATTTTGGTTTTGTTTGGCGTAATCCACAGCAACTTTCACTGCATCGTCAAATGAAAGCACGTCACTGATAATTCCGGTTGGATCATTTGCATGGGCGGCCCAATCCACTTTACTGCCTTCTACCATTAAGAAGAAGCCTTTATCGTTTTTGGACAACACATCAATTGCTTTCGATGTCATTTCCGCCAGACTAGGTTCCTTGGATGCATCGCGATCCAGGTTATACGCAAGGGCTTCGGGAGAAAAGCTGCCCCAGAGCTTGCTGGAGGTCGATTTTTTCAACCCTTCAGGTGTCGTGACAAAGTCATAACCCTGGTCTTTAATTTGGGCTACCAAATCTTGGCCATCTTTACGCCCTGCTGCCTCCAAAAACTTGCCGCCTCCACCTAACACTACGTCAACCCCGTTGTAGGCTTGCTGCATGCTGAGTGCATCATAATTTTTACGATCAGGATAATGTGCGGTAAAATCAGCTGGTGTCGCATGCATAATCTCGGAAGTCGCAATAATTCCGGTCGATTTCCCTGCCAGCTTGGAAGCCTCAAGAATGGAAGCTACAGGCTTTTTGGCGTCACCCGCTGCAATGGGTTGTTGTCCAGGCATTGTCGCTTCATCAGGAAGGACACCTACATACCCAGTATGAGATTTATGTCCTGTGGCAAAAGCAGTACCCGCTGGAGCAGAATCGGCAATTGGAGCATCCGCAGAATGCGTACGCACCATGCCGCTTGCCATGCTGTCTAACGTTAAGGAGGATCCTTTGTACCATCTAGCCAGTGCAGTGGCGTCATTAGCCATACCGTCTGGAATCAAAATAATTACGTTTTTAATCGACGTGTCCTTTTCGACTGCCATCGCCGTCCCACCGCTTACTGCTAGCATCATAGTCGCTACGAGTGCAGCCACAGATTTTTTCGTATGTATCCCCCAACATTTTAGCATTCATTTTCCTCCCAGATACTTTTTTGTACAACCAGAACTAAGATTAATCACGTTTTATCAGGAGAATGTTAAATGAATTGCTTATCTGTATTAAAAGACTCTATTTGTATAAAAACGCTTCATCTATATAAAACTTGTGACACATGAGATTCGTTAAGATTGGGAATTTCATTTTATTATTGTATAATCAGTCTATGATGTAATAGGTAAAGCTTATAAGACAAGGGGCGCAAAATTCGATGGAATTCAGACAGCTTCAGTACACCCTGCAAATTGCAGCGGAAAAAAACTTCTCACGCGCAGCAGAAAAACTGCATATTGCTCAGCCCTCTTTGAGCCAACAATTATCCAAACTGGAAAAAGAACTTGGGGTACTTTTATTTCAACGCAACACCAGCACGGTGGAATTAACACATGCAGGAGCAAGCTTTGTAGAAAAGGCAAAAAAAATAGTCGATGCAGTCGAGCAGCTCCGCCAGGAAATGGACGACATTTCTCAACTGCGGAAAGGGAAGGTTGTGGTTGGCAGTATGCCTATCACAGGTTCTCATTTGCTGCCGCATGTGCTGCCTGTATTCAAGAAGGCTCATCCGGACATTGAAATCGTGTTAGTCGAGGATTCATCCATGAATCTGGAGAAAAAAACTGCCAGTGGGGATACAGATCTCAGCCTGCTATCTCTTCCATTAGTTGAACCTACACTTTCCTATGTGCCCATCGGTGAAGAGTGGATTGATCTTGCCGTTCCTCCAGGTCACCCCCTAGCCCTGCGTAAAAACGGAGGCCATCCGCAGCCTGTGCATATGGAAGAACTGAAAGATGAGCCTTTTGTCGTACTGAAAAAAGGGCAAGGCTTTCGCAAGCTGACGATGGATTTGTGTCATCAAGCGGGCTTTGAACCTAATGTGGTGTTTGAGAGCACTAATATGGAGACGCTCCAATCGCTCGTAGCGACAGGTATGGGAGTGACACTCGTCCCCCGTTTTATCGCCCGGGCCGCCAGCAGCGAGTTTGTTCCAGCATTATTGCCACTCGCCGAACCTACCCCTAGCCGTACCCTGGCCATTGCTTACCGAAACGGACGTTATTTGTCCAAAGCTGCCGAAGCCTTTATTGATACCTTCCGAGAAACGGTCGAGCAACTTTCTCAAAAGTAGCTTCGAATGTGAAAAGGACCGTCTTCCTCCTCAGCCAAAGCCAGAGAAGAAGACGGTCCCGGGGCTTCGCCCCTATGCTTTCAATACTTCATTTACTTTACGGGTTCGATTACACTGTTGCGATGTTGCTTCCATCTGTCTTCAACGAACCACATTTCATGTTCATTTGAATTTCATGTCAGCCTCGCCTGATTACTTTACGCTTGCTCGGAAACTCCACTTTATCCATCTCGCATCACTTCTTTCCTTAAGGTCTCTAGCCTTGGTCTCCCAAGAGTGTCCTACCTCAGTTCCAATGTGCTGTGTGATCCCAAAGTGCCTGTCCTCGCCTTTTTGTGATCAGGGTCTCCCTAAATCTGGTGGACTTTTATCCTGATCATAGCCCATTTCATAATTGTTTCCGACAACCTGTCTATTTAAGCCTCTCGGCCGTGACAGGCCATCCCTATTCGCCAGTTCGGATCTACTTTGGTTATCCATCGTTATCAACCTCCTGGTGTCGGGATACTATTATAATACACCTATGGGCTGTATCTGAAACAGATATCGGAAAACTTTTTTATTATCGAGAAGAACCAAATGCTTGCTGTACCTCGGCTTCACTCACTTGTGTTTTAAAGAC
>RCUF01000371.1_pt1 | contig 15733 bp, 14 predicted proteins | sample 2166311 | NCBI WGS metagenome assembly RCUF01 (sample SAMN09932608, study PRJNA488358) | compost metagenome | feature: garden; material: soil; isolation source: compost soil in 4-hydroxybenzonitrile-enriched culture | place: Germany: Experimental Botanical Garden Goettingen | collected 2016-01-27
CGCAGGCATTCATTTTATTACTGGACCGAGCCGCTCGTCGGATATTGAAAATGATCTGACGATCGGTGTACACGGGCCGGGTATCGTCTATACACTGTTGATTGGTTAGTTTGTAGATGGATTAGCAGGTAGACTGGCGGACCTTCAATTCAAAAGCAAGGGAGGCTGGCTCCAAAGGCTGTCCGTTCAATTGCTGATATAATGTACGGAACATTTCCTGTCCGATTCGCTGCAATGGGTTCGTAATATTGGTCAGTCCCATGGCGTCGGCTACCTGACTTTCGTCAGCTTCAAAGCCGACCACTGCTAAATCTCCTGGAACCTTCCACCCTTTACTACGAGCAGCTGAGATAATACCGCATGCCACCAAATCATTGGTTGTCATGATGGCATGGGGACGTTCCTTTAAAGACTCCAGCTTGGCGAACGCTCGCATTCCGTCCTGCACCGTATGGATACCACTGAGCAACCATTCCTCATTCACTGGCAGCTTCCTTGCCGCGAGCAGGTCATAATAGGCCTGGAGTCTTCTTTGGCTGTTTACGCTGTTTTTTCTGCCTACGGTGCAGGCGATTTTTCTAAATCCCAGCTCGGCCAAATGCTCTAATCCAATCCGAAATCCTTCATAATGATCGAGATAAATGGATGAAATCTCTTTATTTTTTAATGGCTCGCAGGTCACAATCGGCCCATACTTGGTGTAATGCCTCACAGCAGACCAATCCAGCATACGCCGTAAAATGACGATCCCGTCCACTTTTTTCTGCCTCAAAAGCTCTAACGCCGCGCTTTCCAAATCCTGATTTTCCTCCGTCTGGTAGATCAAAACCTGATAATCTTGCTCTTTACCCGCATTGGATACTCCCTTGATGATTTGCATGTAATAATTGTTAATCGTTGGGGTCATGATCCCAATAACCTTGGTACGGCCTACTTTCAACTGCACCGCATTAATATTCGGAATATAATCCAGTTCCCGAATGACTTCCATCACCCTGGTCCGCGTTGCTTCACTGACATATGGATGATGATTAAGCACTCGAGATACGGTACTTGTCGATACCCCCGCAATTTCAGCAATTCTTTTTATATTATGCATGACATTCAACTCCAAAAATTTAGTTCTTGACCTGGAATGCATCCCAGATTGTAGCATGAAAGCATAAAGCGTATGCAGCAATCCGGGATGCATTTGAAGGACATGGGTTCCGCATACTTCTTCACAAATTATAACCTACTTGGAGGAATGCAACATGGAACAGGCAAAAGGTTTTCCCAAGAACTTTCTATGGGGCGGGGCAGCCGCTGCCATGCAGATTGAAGGGGCTTACAACGTAGATGGAAGAGGACTCTCGATTTCTGATGTATTTACCTTTGATCCAGCACTCGACAAAAAGCATTGGCTGGATCAGTGGCATATGATGACCCATGCGCAGGTCAAGGAAGCATTGGACCCAAACAGCACCAAAAATTATCCAAAACGTCGGGGAAATGATTTCTATCACCGTTATGAAGAAGATATTAATCTGCTGGCCGAAATGGGTTTTAAATGCTTCCGCACTTCCATTTCCTGGACACGTATTTTCCCGAATGGCGACGAGACAGAACCCAATGAGAAAGGGCTGCAATTCTATGACAAGGTTTTTGATGCCCTGCTGGCCAAAGGAATTGAACCTGTCATCTCGCTGACCCATTACGATATGCCTTTGTATCTTGTCACCGAATATGGTGGCTGGAAAAACCGGAAACTGATTGAATTTTTCGTCCGTTTTGCCGAGACTGTATTTACCCGTTACAAGGATAGAGTAAAGTACTGGATTACGTTTAACGAAATGAACTGTGTCAAACACCATCCGTTTGTCAGCGCGGGGATCATTGAAGAGAATCACCCGAATCTGGAGCAGGACAAGTATCAATCTGCCCATCATCAGTTTATAGCTAGCGCGCTGGCAGTCAAAGCCTGTCATGAGATTATACCGAACTCCCAGATTGGGTGTATGATCAGCCATCTGTTGCTTTATCCGAATACTTGCAATCCGGATGATGTGCTTGAATGCCAAAAGGAAGAACGAGTGTCCTTCTTTTTCAGTGATGTACAAGCTAGAGGGTATTATCCGTCCTATACCGCACGTATGTTCAAAGAAAAGGGTGTTGTTCTGCATAAAGAACCTGGCGACGATGAAATCTTGCGAGATAACCTCGTGGACTTCGTGTCCCTGAGCTACTATATGTCCAACAATGCCAGTGCCACTGCCGATCAGCATGCCAAAGCAAGCGGAAATCTGATTGGTGGCGTGAAGAATCCTTACCTGGAGCAGTCCGAGTGGGGATGGCAGATTGATCCTAAAGGATTACGTTATGCGTTGAATAACCTGTATGACCGCTATCAAAAGCCACTGTTCATTTCAGAAAACGGCGTGGGTGCGACAGATCAAATGAATCCTGACGGGACCATTAACGATGATTACCGTATCGACTATCTGAAAAAACATATCGAGCAAATGAGGGAAGCCATTGAGGATGGAGTGGACCTGTTCGGCTACACCGCCTGGGGTCCCATCGACATGATCAGTGCTTCGACCTCACAGGCATCCAAGAGATACGGCTTCGTCTACGTCGACCAGGATGATCTGGGCAACGGAACACTGAACCGCTACAAGAAAAAAAGCTTTGACTGGTATAAAAAAGTGATTGAATCGGGCGGAGAAGTGCTCTAAACGGAGGCGTATGATGCATGAAAGGCTTGAGCCTGCTCTTATGCCTGATCTGGGGCTTTAATTTTGTCATCATGAAATTGGGCAATGGAGCCTTTGAACCTGTTCAATTTGCGGCTCTCCGGTTTCTCACAGGGACGCTACTTCTGTTCGGAATTCTGATGTGGAAACGGGTTCCGAACCCTGACAGGCACACGATAAAATGGTATATACTCTGCGGGATTCTCCAGACTACCTATTTTAATATTGCGATTCAGATATCCCTGAACTACATTAATGCGGGCTTAACCTCCGTGCTTACGTACAGCATGCCGCTGTTTTTATCCATTATGGCTCATTTTATGATTCCAGGTGAGCGGCTGAATACACGCAAAACGATTGGAATTGCTACAGGGGTCCTGGGGCTATTATTTGCTATGGACATTCATTTGGGCGGCAATTTGTGGGCCATGCTGCTTGGGGTGAGTTCAGCGATTGCTTGGGCACTTTCGAACCTGATTATCAAGCTCAAGCTCCAGCATTGCGATAAAACCCAGTTCACGACCTGGCAGATGGCGTTCGGTGCGCTCGGATTGTTATTGTACTCCCTGTTGTTTGAGAGATGGGAGCCGAACTTTAGCGCTGCGTCGATCTTTTATATCTTATTTTCCGGCATTGTGGCGTCTGCTCTTGCATTCCTGCTGTGGACTCATATTCTCACTAGAATGGAAGCTAGTAAAGCTTCTGTTACGCTGTTGCTGGTTCCTATCATTGGTGTTGTGTCCGGCTGGATCTTTCTTCACGAGGCGCTCAAAGCGGCTACCTTGCTTGGCATTTTCTTAGTACTGGCGGGCATCTGGATTGTGAATCGTTCAGGGACTCCGAAGCCGTAGTAAGCGGATGGAAGGCTTTTTTTAATAAAGGGTTGACAGAAAAAAAGAAACTCTATTATAATGAAGCCAAGAAAACGATTACAAAAATGAATCTCATAATTTTCAGGGTGTTACTATTTTAGGCATAACCTGAATGGAGTTCCGGTAAATGGGCGATAACGTCTATGAAGCGGTATTCTGTTCAGGTTTTTTAGTGTATGCACATTTTTTAACAGAGTCTCTTTAAAAAATGGCCTTCCAGTAAATAAAAGCAGGTGGTCGCATGATTTTGAAGAAAGCGCTTAACAACAATGTCGTTTTAGCAGAGGAAGAGGACGCCCAAGAGGTCATTGCGACAGGAAATGGAATCGCATTCAACCTGAAACCGGGGGATACCATTGATGAGCGGAAAATCACGAAGCTGTTTGTAGTCAAAACTCAGGATTTATCCGCGAAGCTGGCGGATTTGCTGAAAGATGTGAAGATGGAATGTATTGAAATCGCGGATGAAATCGTGGAGTATGCCAGACCGAGATTGGCTGGAGACATTAGTGACTATATTTACCTAGCCCTGATCGACCACATTTCATTCGCCATCCAACGGCATGAACGGGGAACACCGATTGAAAACCGATTTCTTTGGGAGATCAAGCGGTTTTATCGCGAAGAATTCGCGATCGGAAAACACGCGCTGGAGATGATTCGTAACAGGATCAACATCACGTTCGATGAGAATGAAGCTGGGTTTATTGCCCTGCATTTCGTCAACGCCCGCCTGGATAACCAGAAGCTTGATCTGACGCTAAAAACGTCAAAAGTCATCAAGGATATTATGGATATTGTAAAATACCACTTCAATGTCGAGATTGATGAAGATTCATGGAATTACAACCGTTTTGTAACCCATCTTAAATTTTTTGCCCAGCGGCTTTTTGCCCACGAATCGGCAGACCCGCAGTACATGAATTTGTTCGAAGACCTGAAAATCAAATTTCCAGAAGAGCACAGATGTGTACAAAAAATAGGGGTGTATGTGAATAAGCAGTTTGAGCAGAAATTAACCAATGATGAAATGATGTATCTTATGATTCACATTTCCAGATTGGTCAACAGAACTGAAAACTAACAGGGTGTTACCATTCGTGGGCATTACCTGAGTGATTTCGATACTAAATTGCATTTTGGTATCGGGGATTACTCAGGTTTTTTTTATATCAACCAGAGAACATTGGAGGCAGGCATTATGAGCAAACATGATGAATTAGCGAAATTCATTGTAACTAATGTAGGCGGAGAAGAAAATATACGTGATCTGTACCATTGTATGACCCGTCTGAGATTTACACTTAAGGATAAGCAAAAAGCCAATAAACAGGCTTTGGAAAATTCCGACAGTGTCATTTCCGTGATAGAAAGCGGAGGGCAGTACCAGGTGGTGATCGGCAATCATGTTAACGAGGTTTATGATACGATTGCGAAGAACTATAACCTTCAGGTAAAAAGCGGCAACGAAAAGAAAGAGGATAATGCAAAGGAAGGTAATTTCATCAGTCGTGCTTTTACCGTCATGAGCTCTATCTTCCAGCCGATTGTACCTGCTTTGGCTGGTGCAGGGATGCTGAAAGCTATCCTGGTTATTCTTACACAGTTAGAGTGGTTGGACAGTGCCTCCAGTACCTATGCTATCCTTGCTGCCGCAGGCAACGGCGTATTTTTCTTCCTGCCACTGATGTTGGCGTTTTCAGCTTCGAGAACATTCAAGACCCAGCCTATCGTATCTGCTGCCATTATGGCCGCTCTGCTGGAGCCTAACTTCACCAAGCTGATGGAAAACACGGGGGATATTGCTTCCTTTATCCACATTCCCGTTGTCCTGATGAGTTATACGACATCCATTATTCCAGCAATTTTAGCCATTTGGCTGTATTCATATCTGGAACGGTTTCTGAAGCGGGTGGTTCCGAAAAGCATTGAATTGTTTATGGTCCCGCTTGTTTCCTTATTAATTATGGTTCCGCTTACCGCCATTGTGATCGGTCCACTGGGAGTGTACACCGGTAAAGGTATTGCGGATGGTATTGAATTTTTGAGTACGCAAAGCGGTCTCTTGACTGGAGCCATTCTGGGAGGCGGCTGGACCTTCCTAGTGATGTTTGGTTTACACTGGGGGATTGCACCTGCGATGATCAACAATCTTTCCCTCAAAGGGTTTGATACGATTCGACCTATGATGGCTTCTGCGACCTTCGCCCAATCCGGTGTCGCTCTTGGGGTCTTTCTGAAAGCCAAAGACAAAAAGCTGAAAGCTTACGCACTGTCATCTATTTTCCCTTCACTGTTCGCTGGTATTACAGAACCTATCGTTTACGGATTGTCCGTGAAGCTGAAAAGACCAATGATTGCCGCCGTCATCGGGGGAATGATCGGAGGGGCCATTGCCGGACATTTCCAAACGACCGTGCTTGCTTATGTGTTCCCGGCAATAACTACTATTCCGGCATTCTTTACGAATACAATTGCTTTTTATTTGATTAGTATCATCATTTCATTTGTGGTTACTACCTTATTGACTTATATTCTGGGCTTTAATGAAGGAAACGGGGCAACGGATGCGGAGACAGGAAAGACGGAAGCAGAAAAATCCGAGCCTGCCTTACAAACTGAACCTGGACATACCGAAGTCACCGAGAATGTCTATGCGCCTATCCATGGCCAAATTGTTCCGCTTCATGAGGTTCCTGATCCTGCGTTCTCTACAGAAGCGATGGGTCAAGGAATAGCCATTCTACCGAGTGAAGGAAAGGTATATTCACCGGTTTCCGGGGTTGTCTCGCTCGTATTTCGAACCGGCCATGCGATAGCCATCACCTCAGATAACCATCTGGATCTGTTAATTCATGTGGGACTAGATACGGTTAAGCTGAAAGGCAGCTATTTCACGAAGCATGTAGAACAAGGGCAACGGATTGAACGAGGCGATTTGCTGCTTGAATTTGATATTCCGAAAATCCAGGCAGCCGGTTATGACCTGACCACTCCAATTATTGTTACCAACAGCACTGCTTACCAAAAGGTTACCCAGACACAGCAAAAATCCGTAGATTTGCAAAGTATTTTGCTCACTGTACATTAAATAAAGGAGGAAATGAGTTATGACAGCACAAATAGCCAAAAGTTTTCCTGAGAATTTTCTATGGGGTGGTGCTATAGCAGCGAATCAAGCTGAAGGGGCATGGAACGAGGATGGTAAAGGGCCAGCAATCAGCGATGCATTTCGGGGAGGAATAGTAGGCGGGACGTTTGATGATACGATTGATGAAAACAAGTACTACGCCAGCCATGAAGCGATTGATTTTTACCATCGTTATAAAGAAGATATCGCCCTGTTCGCCGAAATGGGCATGAAATGCTTTCGGACTTCCATTGCATGGTCCCGAATCTTTCCGAATGGGGATGATGCCGAGCCAAATGAAAAAGGGCTGCAATTTTACGATGATCTGTTTGATGAGCTACTGAAGTATGGAATTGAGCCGGTCATCACCATTTCTCACTTTGAGCTACCTCTGAATCTGATTCGCAAATACGAAGGCTGGAAAAGCCGCGAGCTGATTGGATTCTATGTAAAGTATGCGGAAGTTGTCTTCAAACGTTATAAAAACAAAGTGAAATATTGGATGAACTTCAACGAAATCAACCATTTCCATACCATTCCTTTGGCGGCAGGAGGCATTGTTGTTCAAGACGATGAGCACAAACTGCCGACTATTTATCAGGCTAGTCACCATGTTTTCGTTGCCAGTGCCCTGGCTACTAAACTGTGTCATGAAATTATCCCAGGAGCGATGATGGGCGCTATGTTATCCCTGAGTCCGATCTATCCGAATACCTGTAATCCGGACGATGTGTTTGAAGCCTATGAGCTGAGAAGAAGATCCTTATTTTATTCGGATGTGATCCTTAGAGGCTATTATCCAAGCTATGCGAAACGGATATGGAAAGAGCATAACATCATGCTCCAAATGGAGCCCGGAGATGAACAATTACTGCGGGAGCATACAGCGGATTATTTAGGATTTAGCTATTATCGAAGTACGACACATAAAGCAGGTATGCCCATCTTGGGCAACACAGGGGGAATTATGGGACTCGACAATTCCTATTTGGAAAAAACGCCATGGGGATGGCCAATTGATCCGAAGGGCTTCCGCTATGTGTGTAATGAGATGTACGACCGATATCAGAAACCTCTGTTTGTTGTAGAGAACGGCTACGGCAGTCATGATGAAATTTTGGAAGACGGTTCAATTCATGATCCCGAGCGGGTAGACTATCTGAACAAGCATCTGATCCAGCTGCATGAAGCTATTGAGGATGGCTGCGAAGTGCTCGGCTATACCTGGTGGGGTCCAATCGACATTGTCAGTGCGGGAACGGGAGAAATGAAAAAAAGGTACGGCTTTATCTATGTAGACAAAAACAACGATGGTACGGGTACGCTGGAAAGAAGAAAAAAGAACAGCTTCTACTGGTACCAAAAGATTATTGAATCCAATGGGGAAGTATTATTTGAACAAAATAAAGGAAAATAGTCCTGTATTAAATAAAAGTCAGAAATGAACCGGCCAGAGATACAATCTTTGGCTGGTTCGTTTGTTTATGTGTAGGAGTAGAGGGGAAAACGGGTTTCAAAATCTGTTTGTCTGCGATTGCTCCTAACCGAAATGCGGCCATCATGCAGCTCGGTAATACTTTTTGTAATCGCAAGGCCCAGTCCGGTGCCTCCGGTTTCCTTGGAACGTGATTTGTCCACCCGGTAAAACCGCTCAAACAAGTGCGGGACATCTTCCGCAGGAATTGGGGTGCCGTAGTTGGTGCAGATTACCACCGCCTCGTCGTCTTCGCGTCCTATGGTGATATCGAGGCGTTTGCCGTCTTTTCCGTACCGAATAGCGTTGGAAAATAAATTTTCATACAGGCGTACCAGCTCGTCTGTATCGGCTAGAATCCGAACAGGCTCGACGATTCGGACACGGTAGGACATGTCCGCCTGTTCCAGCGAGGGTACAAATTCCTCAGCAAGCTGAGTGAGCAATTTGCCGAGATCTACAGGCTCCAGCTCCAGTGGCAGACTGCCACCGCTCACACGCGTGTATTCAAACAGCTCGTCGATCAGCTTTTTAAGCGTCAATGACTTTTCATAAGCAATGTTCACATAATATCGCAGCTCAATTTCATCCCGATAGCGGTCGGTTTCAATATATTCCAAAAAACCGATCACGGATGTTAGCGGGGTACGAAGATCATGAGATACGCCGGTGATCAGGTCGTTTTTGGCTTTGGCGGAAGCCCGTTCTTCTTCCAGTGAGAGACGGAGCTTGTCCGCCATGGTGTTCATATTTTTCGCCAAGGTACCCAGCTCGTCCGCTGAAGAAACAGGAATCGTATAGGACAGATCTCCATCAGCAAACTCCTGCATCCCCGTCGTAATTTCGCGAAGGTAGCCAATCGTATTTTTGGTAAAAAGGAAAAAGAAATAGATATATGTAGGTAGCCCGCCCACCAGCATGATCAGTGGGGATCCAATGTGATTTACGGTCCAGCGAACCAGACGGGTGCCAAAAAATGAACGGGAAGGGTTTAGCCATAGCAGCAAGGATGCTCCATAATAAAACACCATCAAAATCAGTCCGGTTAGAGCGAAAGCGGCAAGGCTAAGGGCTGCCAGCTTCCATCCCAACGTGTCATATCGTTTTGCCTTCAAGACGTGAATCCTCCATTAATCGAATTTTTCCATTTTGTAGCCGATGCCCCACACCGTTTTCAGGTATTTGGGTTTTCTAGGATCAGTCTCAATTTTCTCGCGAATTTTACGCACATGAACCATCAGCGTGTTGTTGGATTCCAGATATTGCTCTTTCCACACTTTTTCATAGATCTGTTCCATGCTCAGTACTTGACCACGATTACGGGCCAACAGCTCGACAATGGCAAATTCGCGCGGGGTCAGCTTAATGGATTCTCCGGCGAGAGTGATCTCATGCGTAGCAGAATTAATGGTGAGTTCGTCCAGTATCATTTCATGCTCCAATGCAGGGGAAGAGTGGGTATATTTCCGTACTCTGCGCAGCTGGGATTTGATGCGTGCCACCAGCTCCAACGGGCTGAACGGCTTAGTGACATAATCATCGGCTCCAACGCTAAGTCCTGTGATTTTGTCCATATCTTGTCCCTTCGCAGACAACATAATAATCGGAAAATGCTCGGTTTCCCTGATCTTCATGCAAGCTTCAACCCCGTCCATATGGGGCATCATCACATCAAGCACCATCACATCTATCGATTCCCGACTGATTTGCTCCAGCGCTTCCAGTCCGTCCCGTGCCATGAGCAGTCGATATCCTTCATTTTCCAAATAAATTTGCATCAGCTTAATAATTTCAGGTTCATCGTCTACTAATAAAATGGTTCCGTTATGCATGGTTGCGCACCCTTTCTGTTCTTTCTAGCAGTAAACAATATGGGCGTATTATATACCTTTTTAAAGATGGAGGCTATGGACACTCATCTCAGTTCGCTTGCTTGGGGTCGTCAGCCTTTGGATAGGGCTGTTTCAGTTGAAGAAATGCGGTTTTCTTGCTTGAATTGTCTTTTTTCTATTCCCGGTAGTTGACCGAACAAGATCCAAGCAAATGGCAGGAAACGAGAGATGATCGACACGACGAGCCAAGAGCAAAGAAGTGCAAAGAGAAAACCTCCGGCATACCACACATGAATAAGCTGCGGAGAACCGATATGTGGTGAAAACTGCCGATACAGGAGCAGGAAGAACGGATGAACCAGATACACACCAAAGGACAGTGTGCCTAGACGTTCCAGTTTGCGAGTGACAAAGGAATGTTGCCGTCTGTACATTAAAAAGGAAATCTGTAGTATTACCAGCGTGCTAGACAGGCTGTACATATTATACATAAGTTCAAAAACTAGCGAATTATACGAGATTCCGTACATTCTATTTTCGTACCACATATAGACATGCATGGTGGCTGAAATCAGCCATAAACCCCAAATTGCGATCCATGTCAGCACGCCGGCAACACTTCGTTCCCCCTTACGCATCAGAAACCACGTTTTCAGCTGTGGGTAGTAGTAACCGAGAGCAGCACCCAGCATGTAGCAGGCTATATAAGACAGTGCCCAACTGCCCTTATTTTGAACCTGAAATAGAAATTTATTTCCAATAACAAATGACCACTGTACCAATAGCCCAAGGACAATAGACCATTGTGGAAGTTGCCGACAACGCTGGAACAGCCACAGTACGAATGGAAATGCGAGATAGAATTGCATCATGATAAAAATATAATATAAATGAGTATAAGCTTTGCCTGTGGCCAGTTTCAGAGCAAAGCTCTTCGCAAGTGTGGCTATATTCCATGGTTCGGAGCTGCCAGCTATAAGGGACAGAATGAAATAAAACAGAGAGAACATGACATAAGGTAAGAGGATGTACAGCAATCTCTGCTTATAAAAGCGGCTTAAGAGCTGTCGTCCCATCGGACGATCCTTGTAGTTGTAGAACAGCACCATGCTGCTAAGCGCGATAAATACGGGGGTTCCATACTTCATCAACACATTGAGGGCATTGTATACAACATATAGGCTGGAATTTGTAAGCTGAATAGTTGCATAAGAAGTGGCATGTACCATTAAGACGGCTAAAATCGCCATGGCTCTGACCAACTGCAATTCGGGAATTTTTTCTTTGGTTTTAGGCTTCATAAGCTTCATTTCCTTTCAGGATTGAACTATATCTTGTTGAACTCTTTCTATTAAAAGATAAAGTTCTTAACAACCTGAAAGGGAACGGCTTAAGAAACGCTTATGAACTTCTTAACTTTTGTTAAGAATTGAGGATTTTGCAAAAATCCCATAAGCGACTTCCAATGAACAAGATATAGATCGAAATGGTTTAGTTCGTCTATATATTGCACTTTGGAGCGACTGGAATCGAATTTTGCAAAATCCTGAATTAAGAAAAGAACTTCCATAGCCTCAAAATGAGTGGCATGGAAGTTCTTTTTTATACTCATGTTCATTCGTTATTTGCAACGTTTGATAGGTGCGCGTCTAATCTGTCCACGAATGGCACCGTTCGGATGACGGATCGTGTGGACATTGACGTAGGCATTGCCCTCTCTAATTTGGCACACCAAATCATAAATGGTTCTGCCTCTGAGTGGACCGATAAGATCACATGCACGAAGCACGCCGCTAACGACGCCTCTTCTAACGGTTATCCCAAACTTCGAAGGACCAAACAGTGTAGCAACAACAGGGCCATTTTCACCTCTTCGGCCCAGATGAATATGCGCTTCGGTTACCCGTGAGATATTGCGTACAGTCAGTTCAAAGCTTAATTGTTGGCTCGTTGGACGGTAACGGAATTCGGCTGTTCCTGTCGCATTTGTTCTGACAGGAGGCACTTCATTAGCCCCCCTTAAGGTGGCTCTAAACTTATTAGACATGACATCCCTCCTTTCCCAGTGTTGGTTTAGTGTATTCACAGGGCCAGAGAAAGGGCTGCACATTAGCCTATTCATCAGAAGTTGTGTGTTTTACAAGTTATTCAGTCCAAACACAAAATAAACTTTTTCATAGTCTATGAGTATCTGGTAGAGAGAGGAGGGGAAACCATGGGAACATTTATTGATGGAAGAACATCCCAAAATGCTTCGACAGCCAACTCTATTGCCATTCCGATCACTGTTTTAAATACGCCTCAATTGTTCGGGCAGATCGGATTAAACACACAGGGAGCTACAGGTACGCCACGGGTTCTGCTTAAAGGAACCATATCGCTTCAACTTCCGCTTGCTTTAGTCGGAATAACGATCACTATTGTAAGAGGTACCCTGGTCACTGACCCTGTTGTTTATTCGGCTACGTCTACTTTTAGTTTGAGTTTATTAGCTCCACAGGTTATTGCGTTCTCAGCTGATGACTTTAACCCGCCGATTACACCACAATTGGTTTATACAGCTTTTGTTTCTGCTAACCTGCTGGGTACAGTACGAGTAGGTCCAGAGAGTTTTGACGGAATTTTGGTTGCAGATTAATGTAGTAATTTTGATATGACGAAATATGCTTCATAAAGCTTCGCAGTTGTAACTGCGAAGCTTTTTTTGTGTACAAGTACAAGTTTCAGCTTAACGAATAAACTACTTTTCTTTTGCATAAGAATTACATAGGTATAACCCTGCAACAATGAGTAGAATTTTATGTATGCGCTTACAAAAAAACGAAATGTCCTTTGCTTCATACAATTGAAAATCTGGAGGAGGAATGAAGAATGAAGTGGAAAAAAGGATTGACTGGTATGCTTTTAGCAGCTTTTTTATGTGGTGCACCAGGTGTGGGCATAGCTACCCCGGCACATGCATCCGCTGGCGAGTACAAGTTTGATTTTGGTGGAGGTACGGTCGAAACGGGTTATACTGGAGTGAGCGCTTCGCTGTCCTATGACTCAGCACGTGGCTATGGCTTTCGTACCCCTGAGAATATGCGTAATGTCAGTGCTTCGGGAACTGGAGTGGCAAGTGATGCGGTACGGTTCCTGGCTACAGGTACGAAAAGCGAGAATACTTTTGACGTTGATCTTCCTTCTGGTTTGTATGAGGTGTCGGTTACTTTAGGAGATACCTCTCGTTCGAGTATTGCGGCTGAAGGGGTATATCAGGTCATTAATATGACAGGGAATGGGGCCAAGGATCGCTTTCAAATTCCAGTGACAGACGGACAGCTAAATCTGCTGGTTACTGAAGGCAAAGAGGGGGCGGTCTTCACACTCAGTGCATTGGAAATCAAGCCATTATCTAGCGATCCGGTTACGAATCGAACGATTTATATCGGTGGAGATTCTACGGTTTGTAACTATTATCCGCTAGATAGCAGCGTGCAGGCGGGATGGGGTCAACTGCTGTCAGAGTTTGTGAACACGAATACTTTTCAAATTCGCAATATGGCGTCAGGAGGCCAAATTGCTAGAGGCTTCCACCAGGACGGTCAGTTGGAGGCCATCGTCCAATATATCAAGCCGGGGGATTATTTTATTCTCCAATTGGGCATTAATGACACCAATCCAAAGCATAACGAAAGCGAAGCAGAGTTTAAGGACTGGATGCGGGATATGATCCGGCAGGTTAAGGCTAAGGGGGCGACGGTAATCCTGTCAACTCCGCAAGGACGAGCCACTGACTTTAATGCTAACAATGTACACAACGCAGAAAATAGATGGTATAGAAGCGCTATTTTGGCGCTGGCTCAAGAGGAACAAACGCCTTTAGTCGATCTGAATGTTCTTAGCTCAGCTTATTTCACTTCTATTGGTAAAGACGCTACACTGGCCTTGTATATGAATGGCGATACACTCCATCCAAACTATGAAGGTGCAAGGGAATTGGCCCGATTGGTAGCACAGGATTTAAAAAGGCAGGGTCTGAGCGGATTCTAAATTTAAATGATGGGTTTTCCCCTGCTTCTTGCATTCGTAGGAGCAGGGGTTTTTAGCCTCTGTTCAAGGTGCTATAATTATTGAAAAAGCAATAGTAATACGGAGGAATTAGAACATGCAGCCTTTCACTGCCCGTGTGCTTCAAATTATACTGTTGATCCCTGAGGGAAAAGTAATGACTTACGGTCAAATTGCGGCAGAGGCCGGAAGCCCAAGAGGTGCCAGGCAGGTGGTGCGAATTTTGCATACATTGAGCCAAAAACACCGACTTCCTTGGCATAGAGTAGTCAACCGCTTGGGGGAGATTGCTTTGCAGGAGGATGAGTCCGCATCCCTGCAGCGTCTGTATTTGGAGGAGGAAGGCATACGTTTTAATGAAAGCGGGCGTATTCCACTAGATCAATATCTCTATGATCCGCAAGCGGAGATGGAAGAATAGGAACGGAACAAGCTATGCGGTTTTATATTAGATTTGATTATCACAAAAATCCGGGACAAATCAATTATCGATTTGTCCCGGATTTTTTTATCTAGCATACGAAGCAGATAACTAGAGGTAATCTGTTATTTATAGCATAAGATTCACTTGTCATTTTATCCGATAAGATGCTGCTGATCCCGTTGGGCAAGGTGAAAAGAAATGCTGTTCATCAGTGGTATATCGTTATTTTTCCGGGCTTCCCGGATTAGTTGTTTCTTTTTTTGTTCTGATTCACGTAAAAAGCGGGTCATCCACAAATCAGACGGTTCGTTAGTGGTTGTCATGCGAGATTCTTTTATCATCTATTAACCCTCCCAGTGAGCGGCTGTTATTCTTTCTCTAGTATATGTTCCAAACCTTAATAGATGCTGTTGGTTTCCTTAAAATTAGCTGAAAATTAGGTAAAGTTCAGGTAAAAATAGGTTGAATCAATATCTCATTGAACGAAAAGTAGTATAAAGCGAGTAATCAGGAAGTAAAGGTTACAAAAATGTATTGTTTTGACACCTTGTACCAACATAAACCTGAAAGTACAATTAGAATGCAAAGAGTTCGTGGAAATTTATGTCGAAAAGAATGGAAATGATTCGAAGAATGCACGAAAGGGGAGAGATTCATCTATGAAGCAAAAAGCGGCTGCCGTGCTGCTTGTATTGTCCTTATCATCAGGATTGGCCTCCACTGTACAGGCTGAGAGTTTACCAGGAAATGTAGCATCAAGTACATCGGTTAGTCCATCTACTGCGGCTACATCGAAGACATCATCCGTAACGGGTCAGGTTTTACCTACATTGACACTTAAGCAGGCCGCGGAATGGGCACAGACGAACAGTTACAATACGCGTACCGCCGAACGGGACGTAGAGCGTCACAGAATGGAACTAAAAAATGCAGAAAAGGATCTGGGGAATGCATTTGTTGATTTTATAGACGGCGAATATGTTGATGATAATACCTCTTGGAGAAGTTATAACTCCTCGACGCTATCTTATCTAGCCAGCAAAAAGCAGGCGCAGTTCGCCAAAGACCAGATTTATTTTAATGTGATGAAAAGCTATCAAAGTGTGTTCGTGGCAGAGAATCAAGTGAAAAATGATCTAGAAGCGCTTGAAATCGCCCAAGCGGAGGAAAAGATTGCACTTGCCAAATTTGCGCGCGGCAAGCTGTCTGAGTATGC
>RCUF01000372.1_pt1 | contig 15689 bp, 16 predicted proteins | sample 2166311 | NCBI WGS metagenome assembly RCUF01 (sample SAMN09932608, study PRJNA488358) | compost metagenome | feature: garden; material: soil; isolation source: compost soil in 4-hydroxybenzonitrile-enriched culture | place: Germany: Experimental Botanical Garden Goettingen | collected 2016-01-27
GCAAAAAGAGCCCGCAACATGGCAGGCTCCTCCGATAACTGTCGTTTTCTATTGTTTGCTAATGCATGTATCATTATATTATGAGCTGGTATAAAAGTAAATATTGAAACTGAAGGAAAAGAAACACTGAGGACAAACTTAAGGCGGACACGTACCTCGACTAAGGTCTAGGAAGAAAAACCGTCCACGGTCCGTTTTGAAGAATTACGATTGGCTCTAGAATATAGACATAAGGTTGATAAATTTGAAAGGCGGTGAAAATTGAATGAGAAAGAATGGACCTCAAGGTTTTGCGATAATACTTATAGCACTTGGTGTTCTGATCTTGCTTGGTAAACTGACCCCACTATTGGGTAGCCTGTTCGGTTTATTGATAGCGATCGCGATGGTTGGTCTTGGATATTACGGGATACGCCGAGGGAATGCGTTCTTTGGATGGATTATTCTGTTCTTCGGAGTTATCTCCCTGATTTCCAAACTGGCTTGGCTGATTGTTCCGGTAGTCGGGATCGGATTGATCTTGTACGGCATATCAACGCTAAGAGGAAAACGGAGTTACTAATACAGTAATTGGACATAAGAATTTAACCCGAGAGGTTAGGAGGGATGGGGTTTCATGAGTGTATTTCGTCGAGTACGTGACATTACAGTAGCTAATTTGAATGAACGATTGGAACAGTCACAAGATCCAGTTCGATTGATTGATCAGTTTCTGATTGAGACACGTCAGGAAATTGCAGAAGCCGAGAAGCTTCATTATCAATACGCAGGCCATACAAAACAACTTAAGCAGCAAGTGGATCAGGCCAAGGTGATGCGCGATAAACGTGAGGAACAGGCTTTGCTGGCACTGAAAGCAGGAGAAGAACATCTCACTAAGCTGGCTTTGCAGGAAAAAATGCTGTACGAAGAAAAAATCGAACAGTATTCCTCGTTATATTCACAAAGTCTTGAATCACTACAGGAGCTGGAGAATCAGCTGCATGAGCTCAAGACCGAGTATCAGGTCGTTTACAGTAAACGACAATACTATTACGCAAGAATGGAGACGCTTCGTCTTCAACAACGTATGAACAAACGGATGAGTGACTATGGCATGCAGGATGTACCTAAGATGTTCAACCGTCTGGAGGATCGGGTATCCGATATGGAATGGGAGGCTCGCAGTCTCCGGGACATCCGTAAAGCGGGTCAGGATTTCGCCAATCAGGCGGGATCGGTTATCCAATCTACTCTGGAAGAGGAGCTCTCCCGGTTGAAGCAGAAGCTGAAATCACGAGGGGAGGAGTAACAAGAATGGCTAATTTATACCGCTCAAGACGAGATAGATGGGTTAGCGGATTGCTTGGCGGACTGGGTGAATATTTTGGGATCAGTACAACAGCGCTGCGTATTTTAACATTGGTCAGCATTCCTTTTACGGGCGGGACAACAATATTTATATATTTGATTGCCGCACTGGTAATTTCTAAGGAACCGTACCAGCCGTTTGATCCTTATCATAATGGTGGCTGGCAAAGAGGTTGTCAAGGTGGCAACAACTATGGCTTCGGAGCCGGACCTGGATCACAGCGTGGTCCACAAGGATTCAACGAGCAACCGCCATTCGGAGGGAATTCGTATCCTGGAGGTTCGCAGCAATATAACGGACCACATAACGGGCCACAAAAAAATGCGGAATTCGCTTCGGGAGAATCATCAAATCTGGATTCTATGATGCAAGATATTGAGAAAAAAGCAATGAAAAAAGAACTTGAGGAGCTTCGTCAAAAGCTCGCTAAATATGAGAAGGGGGAAGTGTAAACAATGGGAGTATTTAAAAGAATTAAGGATATTACAAAAGCGTCTGTAAATGATTTGCTCGATAAGGTGGAAGATCCGATAGTTATGCTAAATCAATACCTGCGCGATATGGAGGCTGAAATCCGTGACGCTGAGGTGACTGTAGCCAAACAAATGGCAAATGAACGTAGAATGAAACAACGTTTGGATGAAGCTATCCGCATCTCTACACAAAGAGAAGCACAGGCTGAGGTTGCTCTGAGAAACGGTCAAGAGGAAGCAACACGCAAGCTGCTTGAGGAAAAAATTCATTATGATCAAAAAATCGTGGAATTTACTGATCTGCACACTCAAGCTGAAGCGCAGGCAAGTGAATTGAAGGCTCAGCTTCATGAAATGAAAGATGAGTTCTACAAGCTGCGCAACAAACGTAATGAGCTCGTGAGTCGTGCCCAAATGGCTAAAGCAAGAAAGCAAATGTCACAAGTGAGCAGCATTCATACCATCGAAAGCGGTAATGCATCGTTGGGCTTCCACCGTATGGAAGAGAAAATCATGCAGCTTGAAGCTGAAGCTGAGGTTTCTGGAGTTCTGTACCGTGGCTCAGCAACCTCCTCATATGTAAACCCTGCTGATGCAGAAAAACAATTGAAAGTGGACGCTCAGCTTGAAGCACTTAAAGCTAAGCTTAATCCTTCAGCAGCTAAACAAGAAGAAAACGCTGAATAAATCGATACACGTCGAAGGGACATTGTGGTATGCTAGGCAATAGTAAAGCCATGCGATATGAGTTATCATATCGCTATGGCTTTTCCAATTATATGAACCTGTAAGGGGGTGCGACATGGATAGACGAAAAAGGTTCTTGGCCATCGGTCTTATTGGACTTGGAATTTTATTAATATTCGGTAAATGGCTGAGCTTTATTACCATCGTCGCCCTTGTTATTATCGCCTACGGTATTTATAAAATTCGTAATGGTGAAGAGGTCAGGACAGGGTATACCTTACTTGCTGTCGGTGGCGGTTTGATTTTGCTAGAGCATTTTATGCTTGTAGTGGCGATCTTAATGATATCGTTAGGATTTTATTACGCAAAGATTAGAAAGACACAATCTGATGGCAACTATACACAAAGACAAAATATTACGTCCAGCATTCATTGGGATCTCGATCCATGGAGCCTGAGAAATACTAGTATGTGGCATATTTTTGGGGAGCTCGATATCGATTTATCTCTCGCCATAGTAGAGGATTCAAGTAACGTTCTGATGTTCCAAGGAATTGTTGGGGACATTGACCTTGTTGTGCCGGAAGACTATGGGGTAGAGATCGAAGCTTTTGTTATGTTTGGGCAAATTGAGTTTGAGCCTAATCGGGAGACAGGCATGCTGAACAAATTGTACTGGAAGTCACCAAACTATGATAACAGCGATCAAAAAGTGAAAATTATCATCTCTTATGTTGTTGGAGATGTAGATATACGATTAACATAAACAGGAGGATCACTTGCGCATGAAGAGTAAAAAACCAGGAAATATGGTTTCTCGCAGTATGCGGGAAGGGGTTCTCCTGAGCTTTATTTTATTAGCTGTTATTTCGTATGTATTGTATACATATGGTTACTTTAAACCGTCTACTGATTGGAGAAGAGGAGTACAGGCTGGAATCATGTTGCTGACTTTGCTTCTTAGCATAGGGGCAACATATGGATTTTTTCAGGGCTATCGCAACAAACGAAAAATAGATCAGCTTCGCGATGCGCTACTGCAATGGGAGAAGGGTAATAAGACCGATACGGTTCCAAAGCTCGGAGACGATGAAGTGGGCCGGCTGGGAGAACAGCTAGAGAGAATTGGAAAGAGATGGGAAGAACAGGTGACCTCACTTCAGCGTTTATCGACGCATAATGCCCAGCTTGCAGAGCAAGCTCGTGTCTCAGCTATTGTAGAGGAAAGACAGCGTTTAGCTAGAGAGCTGCATGATGCGGTTTCTCAGCAGTTATTCGCGATTTCAATGACCGCTACAGCTGTAGGCCGTACATTGGAAAAGGATTTTGACAAGGCACAGCGTCAAGTGGAACTGATTGAAGAGATGGCCTCAGTGGCTCAATCCGAAATGAGAGCCTTGTTGCTTCACTTACGCCCGGTCTATTTGGAGGGCAAGGAATTGTCTCAAGGCTTGCTGGATTTGGTAAGGGAGCTAAAGACAAAAGTACCGATGGAGCTTACACTGGAGATGGATGATGAGCTTAATCTTGGTAGAGGAATAGAGAATCATTTGTTCCGTATTATTCAGGAAGCGATGTCTAATACACTTCGGCACTCCAAGGCAGATAAGATGGAGATTCGAATTCACCGTAAATTGAATGTCGTTAAAGTGACTCTAAGAGATAATGGTTTAGGCTTTGAGTTGGATGAGAAGAAGCAGACCTCCTACGGCTTGTCTACGATGCAGGAACGTGTAAGGGAAATTGGAGGATCTATTCAATTTATTACGGCTCCCGGCAAAGGGACGCGCATTGAGATCACAGTACCTTTAATGAACGAGGAAAACGAAGGGGACGAGTTCGATGGAATTGGACAGAGAGATTAAGGTGTTGCTTGTTGACGATCATGAGATGGTTAGAATTGGACTGGCAGCGGTACTCGGTACTGAAGAAGGGATCGAGGTCGTTGGCGAGGCCAGCAGTGGGGAGGAAGGCATTCGGCTGGCACAAGAGTATAAGCCCGACGTTGTACTAATGGATCTTGTCATGGAAGGTATGGACGGGATAGAAACGACAAGACAATTGCTAGCCCTCTATCCCGATTGTAAAGTGATCGTATTAACAAGTTATTTAGATGATGAGAAGATGTATCCGGTTATTGAAGCCGGTGCATTCAGTTATTTGCTCAAAACCTCCAGAGCTACTGAAATAGCTGATGCGATTCGTGCTGCAGTTCGTGGACAATCGGTATTGGAGTCTCAGGTTGCATCTAAAATGATGAACCGTTTCCGTCAACCTAAAGCAGAAACTCCGGCCCATGAAGAGCTCACGGAGCGGGAAATGGATGTTTTGCGTTTGCTGGCACAAGGTAAATCTAATCAGGATATAGCAGATGACCTTATTATTGGCATCAAAACCGTAAAATTTCATGTAACGAATATTTTGGCCAAGCTGGGCGTGGAAGATCGAACTCAAGCGGCCATTTACGCATATAAGAACGGTTTGGCAGAGTAGGGTAATAGCATATTTTATGAGTTAGACAACTTGTAAGAGGTGGAGTGAGTAACCCGAAGATCTATATTCACTTCGCCTAAATTGATTTTTGACAGGGCGCCGTGCTCGTTAGAACGGTATTTTTGCCATTCCCGATTATGCATACGGTACAGAAAATCATCTAGCTTGTATATATCTAAGTTGTTTGCTTTGGCGGACTCGTAGTCTTTGCGTATCTGCTTCTCCATCATTTGCTTAGCGATTTGCTTGATTTCTACGGCGGTTACTCTGCTACCAGCATCAATATCAACAACGTTAGCTCGGACGCGAACGTTTATGTTTGCCTGAATGTTATCGTTAGCTATACGAAGCTTAACTGTTGAAACAGGATGAATGACGTTTATCACTACTTTTTTACCCTCTTTGGTTTTGAACCGAAGAGGGTATTTATGCATATATTTGTAGGATACCCATCTAGCTCCGTTAAGCTGTTTTTGATCGATAAATCCCCGATTTTTCCCTCTGGAAATAACGTATACACCATTTAATTTAACGAGAGATTGTGGCTTGTTATCGTTCTCCCAGACACTGTCTGTAACTGTGATTGAAGGCAGTAATAATGATGCCGCAGGTTCTTTGACACCGTTAACGAGCTTCAATAGTCGCTGAGGCTCTACAGATGAATACTGTTTATATAGCTCCTCAGGGTCCATTATCTCCGAATTTAGTGAGGATTGGTTCAGTAGGGCAACGCTGCTGAATAGCTTGGAGATGTCCTGCTCCGTGCCGAATACCCAAGGTGTGTATCTCAAATCACGAGATCTGAGAAGACCGTTAAGGGTATCGGGCAGTTCTTTATCCAGCAATGCTTTGGACAACACAATCGCTTTGACATGTGTCCACAGGGTTTGCTGCTGTGAGGATGGATACATATGGTTGAGCGCTTCGCTAATTGTACCTCCTTCAGCTTTGCCAATCCAAGTATCTGACTTTTCGATACCGCTGGAGGCCCCTTCTTGTTTGGAGATTTTTGAAAAATCAAGTAATTGAGCGTAAATAACATAGTGATCTTTTACATAGTCGATTCCTAGGGCAGTCACGAAATTGATAGTCTGCACTTCTTTTAAATCCCAGCAGCCTGTAAGCATAGTGACCATGATAAGAAAGACGATGACATTTCTCAAGGATTATTACCTCCTTTGGTATCATCATTGGTGCGCATAATTTGAGGTCTTTTTATTTGCTTGAGCTCAGGTTTTTTAAAGAGTGAAAAAAAGAGATCGTTCTTGCGAAAAGGAGAGAATGGAGATAAATATGGAACTCCGTAATTTTCCAAGGACGCTATATAGAATACAACGGCGATTGCGCTGATCAAAAAACCAAACATCCCCAGTACAGAAGAAGCAATAAGGATAATTAAACGAATCTGGGAGGTCGTTCCACTTAACGTCTGATTGATGAGCGTAGAGGCAGAAACGATAGTGATAGCTACGGTTACGATAATTGTAGGTGATGTTATGCCTGAACGAATCGCTGCATCTCCGATAATTAAGCCTCCAACAACGGTAACAGTCTGGCCAAGAGCCTTGGGAAGACGTCTTCCTGCTTCATTAAAAATTTCAAACAGAAAAAGCATCATAAAGGTTTCAAGTGGGATCGGAAATGGCAGACCGTGCCGTGAATTACTTATCGTTGCCAACAGGGGTAGGGGGATTTGCTCCAGATTAAAGCTGGTCAAAGCAATATAAAATCCAGGCAGGAATAAGGCGATACAAAGCCCGAAAAGCCGCAAAAATTTTTGAACGATTTGGAGATAGTAGGCAGTACTGGAGTCCTCCGGAGAGCTCAATAAGTTGGTAAGTGTAATGGGAGCAATAATACCCATAGGTGATCCTTCGACCAACACTGCAAATTTTCCGTTAAGCAATGCGGATGCGGTAAAATCAGGGCGTCCTGAATAATCAGTAAGCGGGAAATAAGCCCGATGGCTGGAACCTGTAATAACAGATTCAATAAAAGACGTACCAATAATAGCATCGATATTGATTTCATCTAATCGTTTTCGTATCTCATAAAGAATGTCGGAGTTGATAATGTCCTCAATATAAATCAGAGCAACCCTTGTTTCGCCTCTTTTTCCTTTTACATAAGTTTCAACGCATAGTGAATGAGAGCGCAGTCTTTTGCGGAGCAGGGCGATATTAGTAGATAAATCTTCGGTGAACCCGTCGCGAGCTCCCTTAATGGAGGCTTCGGTCAACGGCTCATCTGGAGAACGGGCAGGCGGGCTGGCAATATCCAGACGAAAAAAAGCTTGAATAGCACCAAAATAAACAATCAGACTTCCGCTATAGACGTAATATGATATTTCATGAAGCAGGTCTTTTTCTTGTAATGGCGTAAACGGCAAGTGCCTGTTCATGGTAATGTCTGAGGTTTTTGGATGAGGGAAATCCTGAAATAATGCGTCGAATCTAGGCAAGACAAATTGATTAATCTGTGTAACGTCAGACATTCCAAGGCAATAGATGAGTGTGATCAAATGCTCGTCGTGCTTGGACCCTGTTGCATTGAATTCATGGACTACAACATCAGCAGATTTTTGAAAATAGGATCTTAGAAAAGCTGTGTCTATTTGGAGATCATCAGGAGAGACCGTTGTATTTGAATGATCGTTTTCGTTAAGAGTCATGGATAGAACTCCCTTTCTTCAGTGTGTTGATGAATATGCTTAAAGAAAACAGCAGTGCAAAAGCCGTAAGCAGAATTAAATTTCCCGGGAAAATATAATCCATTGAGAGTTGGAGAAATGTCATGTCATTAAGAGCATAGGAGCCGAGCGGGACCAACAGAATAGCCAGACATAACAGAAAATAGGATCTTTGTTTTGGCATTTTGAACTTCCACATATCTGCTGCAAAGAACAAGGCTAAGGAAATACGAGTACAGGTTCCAGATAACCATTGGTATATGGAGAAGAAGTCTGTCTGGGAAATATATTTTCCAAATCCGGCTATTCTCCATTCTTCATATGCAGGATATCGCTGTGTTGCGGCCTCAAAAGGATTAAACTCTGCGATTGATCCAGTCAATGGACCAAGGGTTAATCCAAGCATAATGACGAAAAGAAACAGATAATGTCTTTTTTTGAGTGGCTTGGCCAAATGAGGTTGCAGGAACAGGAGAAAGGATAATTCAAATAAGCCTGTACAGGAATAGAGTCCACCTCGTAGAATAGGCATCCACCCATTTTCGAATATAGGAAGCAATTGGTTGTAATCTTTATGCTCGATATTGACGATTCCGACATAGAACCCAAGTACAATGACTAAAGGCAGGAGAAGTCCTGCGGTAAAAGTGATCGACCTTATTCCAGCCCTTGAAGCACTGAAGCATAGAATCATTAGAGTTAAAGAAGTAACAATGACCGGGGTAAAAGGCATAAAGGAAACTTTGGTCCACATCACCGTATCGAATAGACTGAACCAGGCGACTGTGAAAAAAAACAAAGTGAAAATTACGCGGAATATATAAGAAGGGATTTTGCCAAAATGCAGTTCCAGCCACTCATAAAGCCGCATATTTCGAGTGTGAGATGAGATGTATACGAGCAGACCTGTATAAATCGCAAACGGGATTCCTGAGAGCAGTACCGCTACCCAAGCATCTCGTAGAGCTGATTGCAAAATGGCGGGAATAATAAATACATGATTTGTAATGCCTACAGTAAGCATAATGGTCATGATGGCCTGAGATATCGTCGGTTTTAGTGTGCTCAGCATAGCTTGATAGTCCCCCGGTTTTGCAAATTTCGCCTTAGTATTTCCAAATAAATGTGAGATATGCGGTATTGAAGGTATAAATGGTTCCCTATCAGGGCATTCTAATTTCATAGATTCATAGAGTGCGAAATTAGAATCGGGGGATATTCGGAGATGCTGAACTCATTTATTTTAATAAGAAAAATCGGATGGTTTGTGATCGGCTGCATTATAATAACAGTGGTAATCGTCTTTAGCAGTGCAAAATCCTCAGAGGCAAATGCAGATCGTACTGTTAATGCAGATTCAGTTGAGCAAGCAGGGAAGCAGTGGCAGCAGCTAATGTCTATTGCACAGCAATGGAGTAATGACAATATAACTGCTACAGTTAAGTGGCAGGGCACATGGAATACTTTACTGTCACCGGAGGAAGCAGCAGTAGTGCTTACTTCACGTCTGGGATTGCCAAATGCACTTGAAGAAAATGTACAGGGTCATAGCGTGTATAGTTCATATAGCGAAGTGGGCAAGGTTTATTCTAAATTGACGGTAACACCACAAGGAACAGGAATGTATTATGTTATGCTTAGAATGGAGACAGGCGGCTCAGAACAGTTGACTGAATTTACAGAACTGCAGCTGGGGTACGGAGAACTGCTTATAGATGAGGGCGTTGCTGCCCATTGGAACGGAGCACTGCAAGGAACAGCAAAAAAAGAAATTGTAGCGCCAAATATTTCCGAATCAAGTCTTATAGAAACAATCGAAGAAGATACTGTTCAAAAATTAAGTTTAAGAATGAAGCAAGTGGAAAGTTATGATGATTTGGGCACAGTGAGCCGTACGTATGAAATAGAAGAGTGGCCGATTGCTGTATTCAGCGGATCTCATAAAGTATCCCTGCAGCTAGGTGTTCATTTCAATTCAGGTGAAAATGTATATGAAATTTCTGCAGGTTCGCCACTTCTCACAGTCGAATATTAAGTGAACTAGTAAATAATAGTTAAATGTTAGTTAAATATTAGATAAACATTAGATAAATATTAGATGAATTTTCTAAATTGATAACATTTTTTGATATGAATTTGATGGCATCCTTTCTGTGAATATGCTAAAATGACATCACATCCAGTGATGCCGTGTAATTTCATGTCATTGATGGGGATTGAATAAAAATACACTATATTACATAGAAAGAATGAGGAGCCATGGCTGAAATTCAGAATCTAGAATCACTGCAGACACCTGGAGCGGTATTTTTTATTTTTGGAGCAACCGGAGATTTAGCACGTCGTAAGCTCTTTCCTGCTATATATTCATTGTATCGCGAAGGAAAGCTGGCTGAGGATTTCGCGGTGATCGGCGTGGCACGTCGCCCGCGTACAGAGGATGAATTCCGGGACGATTTGTACAATTCCATTCAGGAATTTTGCCGCTACAAAGTAGATGATACAACAAAATGGGCACAATTTGCAGAGCATTTTGCTTATAAATCTTTGGATATCAACAATGTTGATGGATACCACGAACTACGTGAACTGACGGAATCTGTTGAATCACGTTTTGATATCCCAGGCAACCGTCTATTCTATCTTGCACTTGCACCGGAGCTGTTCGGAAGCGTTTCGTTCAACCTGCAAAAGGGTGGCATGCTGGAAAGCAAGGGATGGCATCGACTGGTGATTGAAAAACCTTTTGGTTATGACCTGCATTCAGCTCAAAAGCTTAATGAAGTGTTGAACCAAGTATTTAAGGAAGAAGAAATTTACCGGATTGATCACTATCTCGGTAAAGAAATGGTTCAGAACATTGAAGTTATTCGCTTTGCGAATGCTTTCTTCGAACCATTATGGAATAACAAGCATATCGCTAACATTCAAATTACGCTCAGCGAAACGGTTGGCGTAGAAGAACGCGGCGGATATTATGATAATTCGGGTGCGCTTCGCGATATGGGTCAAAACCATATGCTGCAAATGCTCACTATGATTGCGATGGAGCCGCCTAGCCGTCTGTACCCTGAAGATATTCGGGATGAGAAGGTGAAGGTGCTTCGCTCACTGAGACCTTTCGCTTCTGCTGAAGAAGTTAAAGAGAACGTAGTACGTGGTCAGTATACGCAAGGTGAGAGCAAAGGTAAGAAATTAACTGGATACCGTGAAGAAGACAAGGTAAATCCTGAGTCCAATACAGAAACTTATTTTGCCGCTAAAGTTATGGTTGATAACTTCCGTTGGGCTGGTGTTCCTTTCTATATTCGTACAGGTAAACGCCTGCCAGTTAAAACAACTGAGGTTGTCGTTGAGTTCAAGCAGATGCCAACTAACGTCTACCTGGGTCAAAAGCATAATCTAGAACCGAACCTGCTCGTTATTCGCGTTAATCCGATGGAAGGAATCTACATCAAGATCAATGCGAAGAGACCAGGTTCTGAGTCCCAAATTGAGCCATTGGCAATGGAATTCTGCCAAAGCTGCCAGATTGGAATTAACTCCCCTGAAGCATATGAGCGTCTGATCCATGATGCTGCTCAAGGAGACTCAACGTATTTTACTCGTTGGGATGAAGTAGCAACCGCTTGGGCTTTCGTGGATCGCATTGCTGAAGCGTGGGCTCAAAATCCTGCTGACATTAGTCGTTATGCTGCTGGATCATGGGGACCTGAAGAAGCTACGCAGCTGTTAGCCAACGACGGTTTCCACTGGTGGCCGGTCAATGGTCAGGATGAAGATGATGTAGTATGGACTGCAGCGAAATAATCTGAAGCAACCATATAACCTAATATTAAAGCCATCGCCATGCTTACATTCTTATATAAGCAAGGGGATGGCTTTTTTTGCGGAATGAAGGATGGTTGGATAGGTTTAAAATATGATACAATAAAAGACATGACTTTGTGGAAGCGAGAGGAAAGTGAGAATGAGCAAAGCATTGGAACAAGAGCTGGGGCAGGAAGTAGATAAACGAAGAACGTTTGCGATCATTTCCCACCCGGATGCAGGGAAAACGACATTAACTGAAAAGCTGCTTCTGTTTGGCGGAGCTATTCGTCTTGCAGGTTCAGTAAAAGCTCGTAAAGCGAGCAAGCATGCAACAAGTGACTGGATGGAAATTGAGAAGCAACGTGGTATCTCTGTTACTTCTTCAGTTATGCAGTTTGATTATAATGGTCACCGGATCAACATTTTGGATACGCCAGGACACCAAGATTTCAGTGAAGATACTTATCGTACTCTTACAGCCGCTGACAGCGCTGTGATGCTGATCGACGTGGCGAAGGGTGTCGAGGCTCAGACGATTAAGCTTTTTCAGGTTTGTGCCAAACGTGGAATTCCGATCTTTACCTTTATAAATAAACTTGACCGTGAAGGCAGAAGTCCATTTGAATTGATGGAGGAAATTGAGCAGGTACTGGGTATTCGTTCCGTGCCTATGAACTGGCCGATCGGTATGGGTCGTGAACTGTGCGGAGTGTATGACCGGATGAATGATCAAGTTGAGTTATTTCAAGGCGATGACCACTCAACGATTCAGCTTAAAAAAGTGGATGGTTATGAAGATCCAGTCATTCGTGAAATGGCGGGAGATTTTCTGCATGATCAGCTGTGTCAGGATTTAGAGCTGCTTGATGTAGCTGGAGACCCGTTTGATCTTGAGAAAGTAAAACGCGGCGAGCTTACGCCTGTGTTCTTTGGCAGTGCGGTCAACAATTTTGGTGTTCAGACGTTTCTGGAGAATTTCCTGAAGCTAGCTCCTAAACCTGAACCACGCCGCAGCACGGAAGGACTTGTAGAACCGACTAATGAGAAGTTCTCAGGTTATGTTTTCAAAATTCAGGCCAACATGAACCCGGCTCACCGGGATCGTATCGCTTTTTTACGGATCGTTTCGGGTAAATTCGAACGTGGGATGACGGTGAAGCATGTAAGAGCAGGTAAAGAAATTAAGCTGTCTCAACCACAGCAATTTCTGGCGCAGGATCGCGATATCGTATCAGAGGCATATCCTGGTGATATTATCGGTTTGTTTGACCCGGGTATTTTTCGGATTGGAGATTCTTTAAGTCAAGGTAGTGAAATTGTATTTGATGAGCTTCCTACGTTCTCTCCTGAAATTTTTGCCAAGGTAACGGTTAAAAATGCGCTCAAACATAAGCAGTATCAAAAAGGGATCGATCAGTTGACGGAAGAAGGAACGATTCAGGTGTTCACGACGGTTGGCTTCGAGGATACGCTGCTTGGCGTGGTCGGTCAGCTTCAATTCGAGGTGTTCGAATACCGAATGAAGGGTGAATACGGGGTTGATGTACAGCTTCAACGTATGCCGTTCCAGTTCGCGCGCTGGATCATTGCTGACAAGATTGATCCTTCAAAGTTCCGTATTAACTCAACTTTGGTGAAGGACAAAAAGGGTAACTATGTAGCTCTTTTCGAGAATGAGTATGCAATGCGTACGGCTATGGAAAAAAATCCGGATGCAAAATTCCAGGAAATGGCTCCATAATCATAATCATAAGAACAATTCAGCATCATGTTTAAATTAATAACAAGCCTTCTAATTGGCCGGGTATGGCCTAAAGAAGGCTTGTTATTTTTAAGACGGGCATTGTTTATTTCAGCGGTCTGAGATTCGTGGCTTCAAGCTGGTTGCTGAGAACAGAGACTAATTCATCCTGCTTGGTGTGATCGATATTTTTCCAGATGACCTCAAAAACAACCCCTAATCCAGGCAATGCTGCTTCTTGAGCATCGATGGAACCTTCAATCATATCCTTTAGTCCATCCTGGTTTTTACCTTGGATTTTGTGCATAACGGCTTGACGCAAGTCCATTGTGATTGGCACGGAGTATCCCTCCTTGAAATAGTAATTGCCCAAAATTTAATGTTCCCGATCTGCGTCCTGGAAATTCAGGACTATAAAGGGGCAAATACGCAATTCATTGGTGATTGTGGTATACTTAGTCGAATCCATTTTGTCATGGGGTGATGAAAGTTATGGCACACAAAGCTGCGAAAAAACAATATGCCGTTATCGGCATGGGGCGGTTCGGTTTTAGTGTTGCTAATGCGCTAAGCAGTATGGGATTTGATGTTCTAGCTATTGACTCTGATGAACATAGTACCCAAGCGGTATCCAATATTGTAACACATGCGGTAACTGCAGATTCTACGGATGAAGAGGCGCTGCGCGCCCTTGGTATTCGGAATTTTGACGTTGTCGTTGTAGCGATTGGTGAAGATATTCAAGCAAGTATTTTGACCACGTTGATACTGAAGGATCTTGGTGGGCCATTGATTGTTGTTAAAGCTCAGAACGAGCTGCATGGTAAAGTGCTTAATAAAATTGGTGCAGATAAAGTTATTTTTCCAGAGCGTGATATGGGGCTTCGGGTTGCGCATCATTTGACCTCGCCTAATATCCTTGATTATATTGAGCTGTCGGATGAGTACAGCATTGTTGAGCTAAAGGCAACGAAAGCGATGTTTGGACAAAACCTGAAAGAACTTGATATTCGTGCACGCTTTGGCTGTAACGTTATGGCGATTAAACGAGGGACCAAGATGAATATTTCACCTGCCGCAAGTGATAAGCTTGCTGATGGAGATATTCTAATTATTGTTGGCGAAAAGAGCGACTTAACGAAGCTCGAACTAGCTTATTCCGAAGAATAAATACAGATATAAGGATGAACAAAGGGATGGAAATATTGTCATCGCAAAATTCCCGGGTTAAGGAATGGGCGGCTCTGCTTGAAAAGAAGCACAGGGACAAGCAAGGTAAATATATAATTGAAGGCATTCATCTCGTGAAGGAAGCGCTGACTGCCAAAGCGGATATTGAATGTATTTGTTATGATTTGGAAAAAGGGATTCCCAGTGAACTTTCAGAGGTTTCAGCGGGCGGTCTTGATGTAGAGTGGATTGGCGTATCCGCAGCTGTTATTGGAAAGTGCAGCGATACTTCGTCACCTCAACCTGTCTTTGCCGTAGTACACAAAGGCAATCCATCGCCAGATGGGCTGTTGAAGATTCCTAATGGACTAGTTGTTGTATTGGACGGAGTTCAGGACCCCGGCAATGTGGGTACAATTATTCGCAGTGCAGATGCAGTTGGAGCAGATGGGGTCATAGTTGGACGAGGTTGCGCTGACATTTACAGTCCGAAGGTCATCCGCTCTACGATGGGATCGTTGTTTCATTTGCCTGTTGTGCCGTGTGATTTGAAAGAGATTTTGCCACAGGCGAAAGAGCAGGGCATTCGTCTTGCCGGGACAAGTCTGCAGGCGAGCGGGAACTGCTTCACCTACGACTTCACAGGAGCAGTCTGGTTGCTGTTCGGTAGTGAAGCGAAGGGGCTGAGTGAGGAAGTTCGTGAATTAATGAACGACGGCTTGCTCATCCCGATGCATGGACAGGCTGAGTCGCTGAATGTCGCGATGGCTGCATCTGTGCTGCTGTATGAGGCGCTGCGGCAACGGTGTTATAATTAATAATAAATCCTGATGTGTGTGAGTTATATCGTAAATCGAGACTTAAGATAGTTTGAGAAAATTACAACATCAGAATGAGACAATCAAATGGCGGCAAAATCTTGTAACACAAGGATTTGCTGCCATTTGGTTTCATTGTTCTCCTTTCATCGAGAGGAACTACTCTGGTACAGGAAGGTACTCGCAAAGGAACTGTTTATTGAATTCCACTATAAGTGCTTTCCAACAAACAGCGTCCCAACGTTATCCTCTTTTATGATTTCATACAGAGCGGACGGATTTTTGCCGTTTGTAATGATGGTGTCAATCCCCTGTGCGGTTGCCAACTTAGCCGCTTGCAGCTTCGTTTTCATACCACCTCTACCACGCCGGGAACCAGTTCCTCCAGCTAATGATTGTATTTCCTCGTCTATGGTGGTAATCCGTTCTATCAGCTTTGCGCTTGGGTGGAGGC
>RCUF01000373.1_pt1 | contig 15498 bp, 11 predicted proteins | sample 2166311 | NCBI WGS metagenome assembly RCUF01 (sample SAMN09932608, study PRJNA488358) | compost metagenome | feature: garden; material: soil; isolation source: compost soil in 4-hydroxybenzonitrile-enriched culture | place: Germany: Experimental Botanical Garden Goettingen | collected 2016-01-27
TAGAGTAGTCTCTTATATAGTCCTCACTATCATACAAATGAGATGCAAGAACCAGTAAAACACAATCCGGTGAAAAGTCATACATTTCATGCCAGTCATTTGGTTCCAAGAGGAGGGCCTTGGTCGGATGATCCAAAATGACCTCTGTTTTCCTCCTTGTATCGTCTAACGAAATAGTGCAACTCCCTTTCACAACAATTAAAACCTGCCTAGTTTTATAGTGAGCATGCATCCCTCGACTTACCTCACTAGCAGTTCCATAGATATAAAAAACTCGTTTAATTTCAAAAGGGATCGTATTGTTCTCTTCAATGACAGTCAATTGACCGCGTGCATCTCCCAGCTCATCCAAACTGATTAATCTGCTAGTATGAAATAAATCCTTAGCCATAAATCCTCCCATTTAAATAAAAATTTACTAATAGTTTTCACCCAATCATAAAATTAACCTATGCTCCTCTGGATTCAAAGTTAGCATACGAGTTTACAGGAAAGGTTTTCTCATAAAACTCAATTTCAATTTCGAAACAATATTGAACTGATCTTTTTTTTGTATGTTGTAGCAATTCCGATAAGTAGACAAGGCAGAATAGCTATACAAAACAAGAAAATCTTATCGGTAAACATATAGTAGTTTTTTGATAATAGAGAGATTCCTATTCTTATAAACAATAAATGATACAAAAAAGTATAGAGCGAAAACTTACCGATCCATTCGATTGGTAGATAGAGCTTATTAACCCATAGTCTTCTAGACAATTCAAATAAACTTATAAAGAATATAGCAACGAAGAGTGAGTAGAATAGTGTATATTTGTTGGGAGGATTAGCCCAACTTTTTTGTATCAAATCGTATTTAATGAAACAGACCAAAACGGCTGCCGAAAATATGAGGGTCAGAGCATACCATTTTCGAGTTATTTTACTAATAGATTTGTAATTTATATAGAATACAATACCTACGCAAAAAGCAAATAAGTACGATCCTCCAAATAGCTTGCCTGCTCCTAAGACATATGGAAGTTGGGTATAATTATTAGTATATTCGCAAATTAAGTATATTATTAATAATAATCCCGCTTGCTGATATACAGGTCTATTTAGAAAAAGTTTATATAGAAAACGTGAAAGAAATATCAATTGTAAATAAAAGAAAATAAAATAAAAAGGATCTGCAGCATTAAATTTGATTATTTGAGAAAAAAACAAATCGAAGTTGAAATAATAATTATTACTATAAATATGGTATACAAAAGTGGCTATGAGGTAAGGAATGAATATAGATATAAATTTTTTTTTAATGTAATCCGAAAAAGTCAATACGGACCTTTCGTTAGAAATGGCAGAAGTAACACCTGACAATACAACAAATAAGGTTACAGAGAAAATTGTAAGTAAATGCGCATTAGGACTAGAGTAGATAATGCCATACAAATGATCTAGAACCACAGCAATAATTGATAACCCCTTCAAAAAATTTATCCAACGTAGTTCCACTTTTACAATCCACCTTAATTAAAATTCAGATCCACTTTATTCTACCAGTCGTAGAATCCAGTAGAAATGAGAAAAACAAAATCACCAACAAAATTAATACCCATAGTAATCCTATCAAATAACCTCTCATTCCAAATGAACCAAATTTTTGTTTAAGCCTTAATAATATTTTCGCGGTACCTAAACCGGCAAAAGGAAGAACAAATAAAAATAAGGGATAACCAAATCTTGCCTCCACAACAGTAGTTCCAAGGAAAAACCAATATATTAGAAATGTTACCGGCAAAGCGAGGGAGATGTATTTCTTTTTATTTGCATCTAAGCTTGACCTTTTATAAGCACAAAAACCATACACTGACAATATCCAAAAGAAATATAACAGAAGTGATGCAGGAATCCTTGTAAACGGGTAATAATCCTTTATGTATGTGTCAACATACCCCCAATCCAATACCCCAAATAAATGGACTAAATAAGTTACTAAAAATGCAAAAGGATTTTCAGTTATCAGTCCAAAAATGCTTGTATTATCACCGATTTCAAATGGTGTTTTAAAAACTAATGCCGCCTCTTCATTAGGCATAATTACCGTTCCATATTTTAAATATGTAGCTGCTAAGTTACTTTGAAATTCATATAAATTAGCATGGATCAAAGGCGTCCAGTGATTGAATTGCATTACATTATTATATAATTGCGGCAAGATAATAATACTAGGCAACATAAGCGAAACAAGTAATTTAATGCTAATTTTCACATCATTCATTATTTTCTTTCTAATAAATAAAATAATAAAAGCTATAGGCAATATTATCATAGAAGAGGGCCTAATCATTATCGAGATGAATATTAACGAAAATGGTTTGAAATTTATTCTGCTGTTCAAATCGTCAAACATTAATGACAAAATTGCTAATATAATTGTACAAGATGCCAATAAATCTGTTAGAAATAATGTTGTTGACTGTATTAAATACAGATTAGTGAGCCCAAAGAAAAGAATCGAATAATACACTAAGGGATGATTAAATTGTTTATAAAATACTTTTGCAATTTTTAATATAGTATATAGATAAATTAGATATTGAAACAAACTAACTAATATCTTTATAAACAATACGTTTCCATTGGTAAAAATACTTAGTATTGAAATTATCAGTGGGTAAAAGTAGGTCCTTAAGGGCTCATTTACATTAAACAATCCATTACTTAGTATTAATTTGCTCAAGTTCAAGTAGCCAGCTTCATCATAATAACTTTCCCTAAAATTAAGTTTAAGATAATACACAAAAATAATTAATGAAAAAACTATTAAGATTGATTTAATAACTTTACCTCTATTTTTAGTCAAAAGAAGTCTCCTAACCTTTGTAATGTAATTATTCAGTTAAGTCTATCAAATACTTTCCATAGTCATTCCCCTTCAAATTTTCAGCTAAAAGTAATAATTGGTCTTTTGAAATATACCCTAAAGAATAAGCAATCTCCTCTAGGCAAGCCACTTTAAACCCTTGCCTTTTTTCAATAGTTTCGATATAGTGCGAGGCTGCTAATAGAGACTCATGCGTTCCAGTATCTAACCAAGCAAATCCTCTACCTAAAATTTCAACCATTAATTTATTTTTACTTAAATAGCAATTGTTTATATCCGTTATTTCAAGTTCGCCACGACGGGACGGAGTAATTGATTTTGCAATTTCAACAACTTCATTATCGTAAAAGTATAATCCAGTAACAGCATATTGAGATTTTGGTTTAGAAGGTTTTTCTTCAATTGAAATCACATTATTTCTGTTATCAAATTCAACGACACCAAAACGATCCGGATCCTTTACTCTGTATCCGAATATAGTAGCACCGTCCCCACTTCCCCCTACTCTTCTCAACATCTCAGAAAATCCTTGGCCATAAAAGATATTGTCGCCGAGAATTAAAGCTACACTATCATTACCGATAAATTCTTCGCCAATTAAGAAGGCTTGGGCAATTCCGCCTGGGAATGGTTGAACCGCATAAGTTATGTTCAATCCAATATTCGCTCCAGATCCCAGAAGATTTTCAAAACGAGGAATATCTACAGGAGTCGATATAATAAGTATATCTCTTATCCCAGCTAACATTAGAACAGATAAAGGATAATAAATCATAGGTTTATCGTAAATGGGAAGAAGTTGTTTGGATACAGCTTTAGTCAAAGGGTAGAGTCTACTCCCACTTCCACCTGCCAAAATGATGCCTTTCATTATGTTCCACCTCTTAATTAGATTTAATAATACGAGATTGGATAGAATTTTCCCATACCATAATAGTATAGCTGTTAAATTGGTAAATTTGGTCTGGTTCACCTAGTCCAGTAGCAACGGTAGCTTGGTTTATATTCCCCCAATTGTCGTTTTGGAATATAACAAAATTTGCTTCATTGTTATACCAATTTATATTAGACAACCAGTTGAAAGATGATATCCCGGATTCCGAAGCAATTATTGGATATATACTTATAACTCCCTTACTTTGAACCGTTAAATTATGCGAATTCCAATATGAACCATAACCAGTTTTTAAATTTTTGCTCTCTAAAAACTGGATAACTTCATCCTGTTTTACTTTTTCAAAACCTATTGGGTAATTTAAGCTAATTAAGATATATACAATAATTATTGGATAGTATAATAAAGTTGCATGCTTAGTGAAGCTTACGGGTATCTTGGAGTACTTAGCAACAAAAATAGAAGCATATACTATTGAGGGGAATAAGTATCTTGCCGAATTAATATCAACTGCCAAATTACTAAAAATAAACTCCGCAACATTGATAACAATTCCAACTAATAAAAACAAATATAATTTGTCAAATTCCCTGCTATTCTTGATCTTTTTTATTGCATTAAAGAGAATCATTACAATGCAAAATAACACAATTATATGTAATCCAACAATAACTGTATTGTAATTACCCACGGATTTCCCAAAAATATTTGCATTATATATTTCTAACATGCCTTTAATATACAAGAAAATATTCCCTTTTATTTTTTCTAACTCTACAAAGGCTGTGCTTGTTTCTGGGATATTGAAATTAAAAAGATATAATAATATTTTTGAAAAAATATAAGATAGAACAGAAACTGTAATCGTAATAGGTTCTTTCATTTCCTTCTTCACTATCCAAATCAAAAATGATGTGATAATGAACGGAACAAAAAATGTCCAGATCATGAAGGGATCCGCGAAGAGTACAAGTGTCAGAAGCACAAAATAGATAGAATACTTCAGATAATTCCTTTTGATAAATTCTAGTGCTATTAAAGCGATTAGAACATAGCAAAGTGCGGAAATATGCATCGCACCGCTAAATACCAAAGTACTCACGAAGGGAGAGGGTAGACCTATTAACAAAAACCCTACAATTGCTCTTCGATAAGAAAAGCCTTCTCTAGTTCTTCCAGAAACAAAAAACACTAACCAAGATAATATCAAAAAGAAGATAGAAGAAACCAAATAAATAAGGTTTGAATTAAATCCAAATAAAACAATAAACAACGAATACCAAATAAGCTCTGTAGAATAATATGAGCCGGTTGATAAAAACCAACCATTCAAAAAAACATTACCTTCCAAAATCGATTTTGACATTAGTAATACAGATCCTGCATCGGAATGTACAGAATTATTTGTTGCAACAGATAGATAATACAAGAGTAGGATACTCGATAAAACAGTATATAATAGAATCTTTTTAAATAATTGCATCAGTACACCCCTATTAAGAGATTAAACGACAACTTACGCATTATAATATGGTTTTGTATAAACTTAATGTATTGTTAACCATTGCTTCTTGAGTATAATTGTTAAGAAATCTCTTACGTCCTTCTTCGCCATAGTTTCTTCTTAGTTCGGGAGACCTTATCAGTTTTTCAAGGGCATTTTCAAGTTGTCCTTCATCTTCTTTTTCGACCAATAACCCTATTTTTTCCGAAAGAACAATCTCTTTCACTCCTCCAACCATCGTTCCTACTACCGGTTTACCAAATTGCATCGCCTCAAGAAATACAAGGCCGAAGGATTCATATCTGGAAGGAGCAACGAATATATCACAATCTAATAAAAGTTGCCGTTTTCTATCTTCGCTAATCTCACCGAGAAAAAGTACTCTATCTGTTAAATGAGGATGTTTGTTCAGGAATAGTTCCATAGCAGTCTTATTATTTTGGATCGGAATATTGTTATTACCTGCGATGATAAATTTTACATTACTAAATTTTTGACAGATGGATGATGCAACATCAAGGAGAATATCAATTCCTTTACGTCGTTCAAGTCGTCCAACAAATAATATATTTATATCATCCTTCTCTCTAATATAAGGCAATAGATCCTGATTAACTTCTACTTGATTTTTCTCAATCCCTAGCGGAACAAGTCTCACCTTTAAATCATCCCAGTTAACTCCATACAATTGACCGATTGTTGTTTTTATGTCCTGGGAAATCGGAATAACTGCAGTACAACTTTCGATAAATTTTTTCTCTAGACGGGAAGACAATTCAAAATCCTTATTCCATCCCCAATTTTGGGTTTCTGCTGCAACCTTTAATGGTGTCTCTAGTCTAACAAACGTCTTTAACCCCTCAATATTAGTTGATAAAAAACCTTCATAATCCCATAATGGAGATTCCAGAACTTTAATAAGTTCCTTATTATATAACTCTTCAACTATATACGAAACTTTAAGGGAATACTCAAGATTTGTTTTAGTTACATTCATGGATTGAGGAATAAAACCAAACAACTGTGGAGTTGAGATTTTTTCTACTGAAATCAATGTCACACCATTTATAGACATCTCTTTCTCCGGCAAATCAGAGGTTATGACATAAACGGGGTATCCCAGTTTAGCTAATCCTTCCGCAAGCATTTTGGTATAGGTTCCAACTCCACCATTATGGAAAGGAGGATAATACCTGCTCAAATAACAAATCCCGTATTTTTCTTCATTCATATTGTCCATTTTTGCAACTTTGGCATTAGACTTTTTTTCCTTATTAAAAGCAAAAAACGCCGAATCCTCTTCCAAGTTAAAATTCACTCTTCTCTTTGCAAAGAAGCCATCCAAGAATCCCCTGATCATACCCTTGAAACACATTCTACGAAAAGAGCGAAAATCGTTTTTAGTGATATTCCCCTCACGTAACCATTGTTTGAACTCGGACAGTCTTTTTGAAGCAACCCACAAAGGGAAAGCTATTCGATAAAAAACATTTCTTACTCCCTTGGAATTTTTCACACCAAAGTAAACGGTATTCTTTATTATAGGATACCAATTCAGCTTATAGTTTGTTGTTCTTATATGCGATTTAGCAAATTCATGATGTATATAAGCTTCCTCATGATGAAATATAGGGTGGCCAGCTTTTGCCAGTCTTACACACACGTCGCTCTCATCATGGTAATATTCATAGTACTCATCAAACCCTCCAATTTCAATTAGAGCGCTCTTTAAAAAAGTACTGTTTACACCCATAAGGATATTATAGTTAAAGTCTAATTGCTTAATAAACTCACCAGGATGGTCTCTTTTAACATCTGCCTCTCCCCAAATATTTATAATTCCGTTATGGAACTGAAAATGGTCTCCCCCAGGGCCAAATACTTTTCCGCCAGCTCCTCCAATTGGCGTATGCGTGTCATAAACTTCCTTAATTTGATGGAGCCAGTTCGGCTCAGGTATAGCGTCGTCATCGATAAAAGCAACCACATCGCCTTGTGCTGCTTTAATTCCAATATTTCTAGAAATGGAAAGGTTGACCGCCGGATTTTTATAAATCTTTATTCTATCCCTATACTGGTTTATAACCTGATCCGTATTATCGGTAGATGGTCCATTAACTACAATTACTTCAAAATTACTGTAATTCAGATTGTTTAGGCTTTCCAGTGTTCTTTCAAGATATTCATCCCTATTATAAGTACATATTACGATAGAAAAGGATAGTTCTTCATTTAAATTCATCCTATTTCACCTGTTCTATAACCCTTTTAAGGGTTTTGATAGTGTTTTCACCTGAGAAATGATTCAACCAATCATATTGATTTGCAACAATTTTAGTTCTTAGCTCCTTATCCTCCAGGACATAATAAATAAGTTCAGCAATATCAGCAGCGTCTTTACTTTTAAGTTTAATTCCTGCAGGCCCCATGGTACTCCTTATAGCCCCAGCGTCAAAAGCAAAAGTAGGCAAACCGTAAGACATACTTTCCAGTAACGGAACGCAAAAACCCTCATGTTCACTCATAGATAAAAATACATCAGCTGATTTGTAATGAAAATCAAGTTCTTCTTCAGATACTTTTCCAGTAAAGAAAATATTTTTCTTGCTAGCGAGCCTATTGCTCAATTCTGTTAGTTTATTGTAATACGGAAGATAATCATTGTAATTACCGATTAAATAGAGTTCTGCGTTAGGGTTTATATAAGTATAGAAATAATCGAAGACTTTTAAGATGTCCTCATGTTTTTTATTTGGAGCAACCCTGCCGACGAAAATGAACTTTTCTCCCGCCCTACCTTTTTTTAATAGAGCAAGTTCCTTTCGATCTTTTTTCACTTCCAGATCTACTACAATAGGCAAAACTTCACACGGAGAGCAACCCAACGCCTTTAGTTCCTCTACATTAAATTGAGAGTCTCCAAGGTAAACGTCAAACTTACCTGAAAGTTCCTGAAGTTGTTCTCTACCCTCCATACAATGCGAGAAGTGAGGCTCCATTCCATCGAAATAAAAGTGCGGGGTGATATTATGATAAATTAGAATTTTTTTGCAATTCAGTTTGATCAATTCATTTACCAACAGCGACTTACCCGAGAAATGGAAGATAATTATGTCTTGCTTTCTAATCTTAATTTTCTCAAAGGATTCCCTATATTCAGCAACTTTTTCATGCGAAAATTTAGAGTAAATCTGAGTTGAATATCCTAGATTATTGAGAGCGCGATGAAGCTCGATACAATGATTACTAACGGCATCACCATAATCTAATGCGTCAATTACTTGGAAAATTCTTAAATCCATCAACGTACTCCTTCAATTTCCATTTCGATGCAAAGCCCATTTATGCGGTACTCATCTACTGTTCTCACATTTTTAAAACCGATTTTATCCAACAACTTTGTTAGTGACTGAGGTGAAAACATATTATAGTGCTGATTCCCTTCATACTCCTGAGAACCAAACGTAATTTCTTTTAACACCTCAAAGCTAACTTTTCCTTTAGCATATTCATCTAGCATAGCATTCCAATTAGGGCAAATAATCGTTATCTTCCCACCTGGCTTCAATAAAGAGTGCCAGTACGGTAAAATATAAGCTTCCATATCAACCTCTGTAAAATGTTCAATAACATGAGCTAGGTAAAGCTCGTCAATACTTTCTGTTTCAAAGGGAACCTTTCGGACATCCGCAATTATATCCACACCGTCTAGTTCCCTCATGTCCACATTTAAATAATCTTCTTTGGGTATATGTCCACAGCCTAAATTAACTTTTACTAATCCCTGTGTGATAAACTGATTGACCTTAGCCTTATTAATTATTTCTGGCGATGTTTGAATTGTATTTTTACCAAGAAAATCGGATCCGGAAATATGCTTTAATTCAGCATAAATTTCTTTTCTTGTTCTATGCTGAAACTCTTCTAATGCTAATACTCGTTTATCGATAATCTCAATCCATTTATTTAGATTATCATTAGTCTGCTCAAGTCCTGATAACCATTCTCTTGTATTATTGATTTTATTTTCTAGTTTGAAATTACCTGATACCATTTCTGTTTTCGTTTCGGATAGTCGTTCTTCTGTAAAATCAAGGATAGCATTATTCTTTTCCCTTAATTCTCGAATATCCCTATCCACATTTTTTTGTACCCCTTGAATATCACTATCCAAGTGATTAATTTTATCGATAATTCGGTTTCCCAAATCGTTTTGATCTTCTAGCTTAGAAGTAATTCCATTAATTTTCCCATCTAAATTTTTTAAATGCTTAATCACTAACTCCATAAAACTAGTTGCAGATTGATTGAAATGCACTTGTTTTCTGGTGTATGTTCTGATCAATTTGCCTATGACTCTTTTTATGAATCTCAATCTAACATTTTCAGGGACAGGAATCGGATTACTGTTTTCCAACACTTCACGGTGCTTCCAATAAATATCTGTAAATGGATCAGTCTCAAATTGAATCTCTTTTATTAAGGGCGTTCTCTTCCGTTTATTTTCCTCAATTACACTTAATATTTCCTCAACTTGTTCCTCAGGCTCTAAATCAAAGAATTTGTTCATCTCTAGTTATACCTCCTCGACAGACCAAGTATGGGGTATCCGACAATAGCCCACATCATGAATTTTTGACAACACCCGAATATTAGCCGCACCTTCTATATAGTCATACATCGTTCCAAGTTCATCATGAACTGCGATATCAATTAGATAATCGCCTTCTATCAAGTTGATTGAAGGAAAATAAACTTTAATAATTCCCTCATCAGGAGTAACTGTATCATCCCATGAATCAATTTGTGTATTCGTTCCGTATACTCTTATTTTGTCAAGAGTGTGAAACGCTACTCCAAACACTACATTTTGTCTTTCTTTATGTTTTTGGTATCTTATAAAGATCGTCACTTCTTCCTCTGCAAACAAATGTTTATTTGAGCCACCTATAACCTTTACCTCTTTAATTTCTATATCTCGATTTCCCCATCGCGATTGTAACTCTTTTAATTCAGAAGCATTGGAACGGCTTGAATTATTATCATTACTATCCTGAGTATTTTCACATTCAACGATATCATTCTCATTTGGAGTTATGAGTGTCCGTTGATTTACCTCCGTTTCTTGATCCTTATCAGCAAGATACGCCAAATAATTGTTCACAACATCCTTTGGGCGCCCGTCGAGCTTTATACTTCCTTCATGAAGCCATATTGCCCTATCACACATTCTTTCCACAACTCCGTGATCATGGGTAACAAGTACAATAGTCTTATTTGCTCCCTTAAGTTGTTTTATTCGATTTAAGCATTTTCTTTGAAACGAAGCATCTCCAACAGCTAGAACCTCATCAACCAAAAGAATATCTGGCTCAATATTAATTGCCACAGCAAACGCAAGGCGCATATACATGCCTGAAGAGTAAGTCCTCACAGGATTATAGATAAATTCCCCTAGTTCTGAAAATGATATTATTGCTTCAATTTTCTGATCGATATCCTTTTTGGATAGTCCGAAAATTGAAGCATTCATATATATGTTTTCTATTCCAGTAAAGTCAGGATGGAACCCAGCTCCTAATTCAAGGAGGCTAGATACTCTCCCTTCGATACTAATCTCACCTTTATCCGGATAGATTATTTTTGTTAGTAATTTCAAAAGAGTACTTTTGCCCGAACCATTATGCCCGATAAGGCCAACCATCTGCCCCTCTTCGATGGATACATTAATATTATCAATTATTTTCATCTCTTTATATGTTTTCTTTTTTAGAAATAGGGCTCGTTCCTTTAGCGTTACAGGCTTATCATGATATATTTTAAAGGACTTACTAAGATTTTTTATTGATATTGCCTCCATATTAACAATCCCTTTCACCACTTCACAATTCTTCGGCAAAATTTCTTTTAAGTTTTCCAAACAGATAAAGCCCGACGACTAGAAAAATCACTGAGAATAACAAACAAATCAATAATGTTTCAACTTCTGGAGGTTGTCCATAGTAAAAAATGTCCCTATAAGACTGCTCTATATGAGTCATTGGATTCAAAGAGAATATGGATTGATATTTTTCAGGAACCATCGATAATGGGTAAAAAACTGGAGTAAGATAAAACCATGCCATCATAATAATTCCAACGATATGTTCCAGATCTCTAAAATAAACGTTCATTGCAGATAACATTAAACTCAACCCGATTATAAATACCATCTGAGTCAATAGAATAAGGGGGAAATATAAGATACTGATTTTGATCGGCACCCCAACATATAACATAGAAATAAACAAAACAATAAGACAGAGCATATAATTAATTGCACCAGCAACCGTTGTGGCTATAGGTAAAATCTCACTAGGGAAATAAACCTTTTTAATTAGTCCGCTATTATTAATAATAATTGAAGTATTACTGGAAACAACTGTTTGATGAAATTGCCAAGGCAAGAGCCCAGAAAAAAGAAAGATACTATAGTTTTCAATGTCCATCCGCATTATTGTCTTAAACACAATTGAATAAATAACCAGCATGAGTAGTGGGTTAATTAAGGTCCAGAGAAATCCCAGAACAGACTCCTTATATCTTGTTCTCAAGTCTCTAACAATTAAGTTTTTCAACATTTCTCTATATTCATAGATTCGTTTAAATAAGGTCATTCAAATTTACTCCTTGGGCTAAGTCGATTACTAAAGATTAGTAATACAAAGAAGGAGGACCCCCCCCTCCCCTTAGTACTATTTAATTTTCTTCAAATCACTTTCCACCATCATCTTCACCAAATCCTCAAACCCAACTTCAAGCTCCCAACCTAATTTTTCTTTGGCTTTCGAACAATCTCCCAATAACAGATCCACCTCAGCAGGGCGTACAAATTTCGGATCGATTACTACGTAATCTTGCCAGTGCAATCCCACATGACTAAATGCAATTTCCACAAGTTCGTGCACAGTATGAGTTTTTCCGGTTGAGATGACGAAATCTTCCGGTTTATCTTGTTGCAACATCAGCCACATCGCTTTCACATAATCACCAGCAAAGCCCCAGTCTCTCTTAGCATCCAGATTGCCCATTCTAAGTTCATTCTGTAGGCCTAATTTAATTCTTGCTGCAGCAGTCGTTACTTTACGGGTAACAAACTCAATGCCACGCCGAGGTGATTCGTGATTGAACAGAATTCCTGAGCACGCATAGAGATTATAACTCTCACGATAGTTTACTGTAATCCAGTGTCCATAAACTTTAGCAACGCCATATGGACTACGTGGATAGAATGGAGTTGTTTCCTTTTGCGGAGTCTCTACCACTTTACCGAACATTTCACTGCTTGATGCCTGATAGAAACGAGCCTCCGGTTTTTCAGAGCGTACAGCATCTAGTAAATTAGTTACACCAATCCCTGTAATTTGACCAGTTAATGAAGGTTGATCCCATGAAGTCCCTACAAAAGATTGAGCTGCAAGATTATATACTTCATCAGGGTTGGAAATTTTAACTGCATTCACCAACGAACCCGAGTCGAGCAAATCCCCTTCAATGAACTCTATTTCATTTTTAATATGCTCGATGTTCTCCATCATTGGAGTGCTGGTTCTACGACGCAAACCATATACTTTATATCCTTTTTCAAGTAATAATTCTGCCAAATATGATCCATCTTGTCCTGTAATCCCTGTTACGAGTGCATTCTTAGCCATGCAATAATTCTCTCCATTTCGTTCAAAATAATTATTGTTATAAATATTGCTCTAACTTCTGCATTCTTAATTCCTTAAGTAAAAGTTTGACCTCTTGTGCCTTATCCTTGTTGCAAATAAGAGTTACATCCTCAGTATCAACGATAATTAAATCCTCAATTCCCAGAGTGGCTATCAACTTTCCATTACTCTCTATAATACATCTTTTTGTATCAAGGTTCAGAATATTCCCTTTGATCACATTTCCATTTTCATCAAGATCATTAATTCGTTCTAGTGCTGTCCAGCTTCCTACATCATCCCAGCCAAAGATACAAGGAATCACATGTATATTATCAACCTTCTCCATAATTCCGTAGTCAATCGATTGGTCTGGCATCTTAATGAACTCATTTTCTATGACTTCATTAAGATTCGAACTTCCAAATGCTGCTCGCATCGTTTCCAGAATATCATGCATTTCCGGCATTAACTGCTGAATATATTTTCGGATGACTTGTGTTCTCCAAATAAAAATACCGCTATTCCAATAATAATTCCCTGCAGCTAGATAAGCCTCTGCCGTAGATTGATCCGGCTTCTCAACGAATTTTTTCACTTTGAGTACATCAAGTTCATTTACAACCTGTTTCTGGTCTGTACTCTCAATGTAACCATATCCAGTCTCTGGATAGCTAGGCTGGATTCCAAGAGTAACTAAGCTCTCATTCTCTTGAGCAACCTCTGCAGCAGTTTGGAGGATTTTAATAAAACCATCCTCATTCTCAATGATATGATCGGAAGGCAGCACAATCATTGTACTATCAGGAAATTTTTCGTCGATAATAATAGAGGCTAAGCCTATACAAGGAGCTGTATTTCTTCCTATTGGTTCAATTATAATGTTATCGTGCGGCAGATGTGGGATTTGAGCCTTAATTAATTCAGCATACAATCCATTAGTTACAACGAATATTTGTTCGATATCCACCATTTTCTCTAGTCTAGTAATCGACTGTTGGATCATTGACTTATTTCCTGAGATATTAAGAAATTGTTTAGGCAGATTAGTTCGGCTTTTTGGCCAAAAGCGTTCCCCTTTTCCCCCAGCCATTATCACGCAAGTTATCGTCATGATCTTCCTCCAAATTTCCATAGTTCAATATAGTGTAAACGATTCTTTATTAAGTTGCCGATGACTTCAGGGGAAAAATTTTCTCGAATTTGCTTTTGTCCCGCTTCGGCAATTCTTCGATAGAAATCCTTGTCACTTTCTAAGTGTTTCATATATTTCGCAGCTTCTTGAATATCTGGGTCAGCCCATAGTTGATAAGCTTTATATGGACCATAATCAGTCCCTATCTTTGTTAATTTGTAATTCACAAGACACGAATTCGTATGATTCATAAAATCTATATTAGAAGACCAGTTAGTACCTATTACCGGTTTTCCAAGATACATTGCCTCAGCCAAACCAAGACCAAATCCTTCACTACGATGTAAAGAAATAAAACAATCTATCACATTAAGCAATGCGTTAACATCATTCCTACTAATCGTTTCCTTGATTAAATATATATTCTCGTAGTCCTCGATCAAAGACTCCAGTACTTTTTGTTCTGCTTGGTTGCTATGGAAATTATTCACCTTCACAACCAAGCCTACTTGTCGATCATTAGGTTCAAAAGCCGCCTTAAATGCTTGGATCACTGCTTTTGGATTTTTTCGTTCCTGATAACTCTTCACATCATACATTGCCAAAAACAGAAATACATCTTCAGGTAAATTAAAATATTCCCTATTACGCGGTTCCGAAATTTTCACCTCAATAGAGTGCGGAATTTTCACCACTGGAACTGGACTCTTTGCTGCAATAGAATCTGCAACAAAGGTTGAAGGAACCCACACTTCGTCTACCAGATCAAAATTTTCTAACCATTCATCAGGAAAATCAGGCAGCTCCCAATGCCAATATCCAATGGTGTATCGATTTTGAAATAGGGCATTTCCATGATGCGCATATATTTCTGTCATCTGTTCAGCATTTACATGTATTAAATTAATATTATACCTTGGTGTGGCTACTTCCTTATGAGACCATGTCAAATCTTCCATTCTTGCGCTGTTCGTTCCGGTAAAATTAACAATGTCGAATGGAACGCCGACAGCATTCAAGTTATTTGCAGCAATTCTACAAGATTCACCGATCCCCATTTCCGCTCGAACATATCCTAGTAAATTCACACCCTTCAAACCATTGTGAAGATTACTGGGGGATTTTTTTTCAATTGGAAATGCCTTTTTTAATAGCATCCTTTTCACCCTTTGCCTAGCACCAGGCGGAACTATTGCAGTAATAAAAGGTTTAATTATAACCGCAAGTCTATATGAAATCCTATAAATCAATTTTTTAATTTTAAACACCACCAAATCATTAACGATCGACAGCATGAAGGAAATCTGGCTCCATTTTACTCCATATGCTAAAATACTAACGTACCTACTAGCAAAGGAGATAAAAACGTGTCGAATCCAGTATACGGGAAAAAAGCCATTG
>RCUF01000374.1_pt1 | contig 15461 bp, 11 predicted proteins | sample 2166311 | NCBI WGS metagenome assembly RCUF01 (sample SAMN09932608, study PRJNA488358) | compost metagenome | feature: garden; material: soil; isolation source: compost soil in 4-hydroxybenzonitrile-enriched culture | place: Germany: Experimental Botanical Garden Goettingen | collected 2016-01-27
TTTGATCATGTAAATTGTCTAAATGCCCTAAATTGCTGCGAATGTGCAGGCTTTCACTAAGGACTCTTTTCAAACTAGACTATTCTGAACAATATTCCTGCACTTTTGCAGGCTTTTGCTCATCCTTTGATGGCTACTTTAAAAAAAACTGCATTTTTGCATTTTTGCCTGATATCGTGCCTGTTCACTGCCAATGCATAGGAGCTTCTATATTCCCACTTTCTTAAGAAGGGGCATCTCTCAAAGTTATCCGGGATGACTTTTTGGGATGCCTCTTTATGAATATATCCGTTCGCATTAAAAAGTGTAGGATTCTCCATCATCTGGGACTAGAACAGTGGAGGAGATTTCTTTTTTATGAATAAAGCTTTTTAAATCTTCTCTTGACAGTGTCCAATGATTTACAGCCTCCATATGGCTAACGATAATTTTTGCGTTAGGGGCAGTCTTATATACTTCATAGATATCGTTCCTTCCCATGATTAGAGAACCACCTTCAAAAAATTGATTATCCCCACCATTTACAACAATGATTTGTGGTTGATGTGTTTCGATTACTTCTTGTACTGCTGTATACCACACCGTATCTCCAGCTACATATAAAGTTTGCTCATTTGGGTGTTTAAAGACAATGCCGCATACTAGGCCAACTATTTTAAGCATGTCTCCTCTTCCGTGCTCGCCTTTCGTTTTAATTAATTTGATACCCTCAAAAACTGTATCTTCTTGTAGAACTTCTACATTTAGAAAACCAGCGTCATAAACGACAATAGCATCTTCTTCATTTTGTACAAACATTTTAATGTCCTTAGGCAATACATCTTTCGCAACATGATCCCAATGATCCAAATGCAGGTGAGTGACAATTACTGCATCGACATTGATTAATTCATCGATTGATTTAGGTAAGCTAACTAACGGGTTGTTATGGTCTTGTCGCAATGAATTAGGAAAAGGCGGATAAGTACCTTTTTCTGCTAACATGGGATCGATTAAAAATTTTTTTCCTGCATATTGGACAACTAATGTGGCGTTTCTAATCTGTTCTATATTCATATTTTTATCTCCTTTTTTTCGATGTGCGTATAGTTTATACTATGACCAATTAAGGATTACATAGATAAAATCAGGTCTTTTTGCAGTTTGACTTGATAAATGAAAGGATTTGAAAAATGTTAGATAGCACGGATATGCTTATCCTGGATGAATTATCCAAAAACAGTCGAATCACGATGAAAGAATTGGGTGAGAAGGTTCATTTGACAGGACAAGCTGCTTCAGCCAGGGTTGCTAAATTAGAGGATTATGGAGTCATTGAGGGGTACACAATTAAAGTGAATCAAGTTAAACTGGGGTTTCCTGTTCATACTTTTATTACGATTTTTACACAAAGTTCAAATCATAAACCTTATTTGTCGTTCATCAAAGCACAAGAACAATTCATCATACGTAATCATAAAATTAGTGGAGAAGGCTGTTACCTTCTCGAATGCCAATTTCCTTCCAATGAAATATTGGATAAGTTTTTGGAAAATCTAAACGAGTTTGCAAACTATAAATTGTCGATTGTTATTAATTAATAGTGCATGTACAAAAAAGGATAGATATAGCAGGGGAAATATCTGCTTTATCTATCCTTTATCTTATAGACTTTATGAAAGTTAATGACCAGGAACCTTCGGTCTTACATACAGCTTCCAGCGTACCCATACGGTATTTATGACGAGCAAAATGCCGGATATGATAAAGATTCCCTCGATCCCGATATATCCTGACAAAAAGCCGCCAATCAGCGAACCAAGCATGTTGCCGAGTGAAAGTGTGCTGCTGTTGAATCCAAAGGCGCGGCTCTCCATTCCGTCGGGAGTGTAGAATCTGATCAAAGCATTGACACTTGGCAGTAAACCGCCCAGGAACATGCCAAGGAGGAAGCGAACTATGATGAGCTGCCATACTGAGTCAACAAAGGCTTGAGGTATGAGAGTAGCCGCAGCCCCGACTAAAGATAAGGTTAGCACACGATGTGCACCGATATTGTCACTAACCTTTCCAAGGAGAGGCGACATTAACATGTTCGATATACCAGTTACAGCAGTGGCTAGTCCAGCCCAAAATGCGACATTTACTGCTGTACCATGCAGCTTTTCCACGTAGAGGGGCAGCAGTGACATTGGACTAAGCATCGCGAATTGAAGCAAAAATGTGACCGCAAACAAGGCGGTTAGCTGCGGGGTCTTATTTAGTTCAATTAAGCCTTGAATTACTGAAATTTCCGGAGATTTTGCTGCTTCTGCCCGATTGAATTTTTCCCGAACGAAGAACAGGGCTAGTAGAGAGGCAAGGAATAACAAAGCACCCGTAATGTAAAATATCGGACGGAAGCCAACCCATTCTGCCAGGAAGCCTCCGATTAAAGGACCCAGAATCGTACCTGCGACATTTCCTGATTGAACCGTTCCCATTGCGAAGCCCATTCGCTCTTTAGGTGCAGTGCCAGAAATAAGTGAAATCGCAGCTGGATTAAAGCCGGAAATTGTACCGTTTAGCAGCCTTAATGCCAGTAGATGCCATGGTTGAGTGGCGAAGCCCATTAAAGCCATGACAATCGCCATGCCAAAGCCTGAGCGAAGGAGCATAATCTTCCGCCCGTATCTATCAGCAAGTTTACCCCAGAGCGGCTGGAAAATGAACGATGTAACAAAATTTGCTGCAAAGATCATACCTGCCCAGAGTCCGATGGATTGATCGCCTTGCACACCAAGGTCTTTGGACAGATAGAGTGAGAGAAAAGGAATAATCATTGTCATCCCTGCATTGACCAGAAAAAGCCCAAACCATAGCACAATGAGATTAACCTTCCACGACTTCAATGTGCTGTCACTTCCTTTCCGGAATCCTGATGAATGGTCGATTTTCTCAGTATACCACAATATTTGGCGAATCATTGGGAGATGATGTCATATGTTTGTCATAGTATTGGCTTGTGTGATAGTTGTTACTTACTACTAAAAAGGGCATAATGTAAAATAGATTAGTTTAGAATAATTTTAGATTGGGGGCCTGTTTGTGGCTTACAACGATCGGTTTATCCGTGCCTGTCTCAAGAAAGAAGTCGAACGACTTCCTGTCTGGTACATGCGTCAGGCGGGTAGATACGACCCGGAATACCGGAAAATCAAAGAAAAATACAGTCTTCTTGAAATTTGTCGTCAACCAGAACTTGCAGCAGAAATTACTCTTATGCCTGTACACAAGCTTGGCGTGGATGCGGCAATTTTATACTCAGATATTATGAACCCGGTGGCATCTCTTGGCATTGATTTTGATATTGTCAAAAATATCGGACCTGTGATCAACAATCCAATCCGTTCAAAAAGCGACATAGAGCGCTTGAAACCGATTGATGTTGAGAAAGACCTTTCACATATTTTGGAGACCATCTCCATTTTGGACAAGGAGCTGGAGGTTCCTCTGATCACTTTTGCCGGAGCACCTTTTACTATAGCTAGTTATTTGATCGAAGGTCGTCCATCCAAAAGCTACATTCGTACAAAAAGTTTAATGTATGGCGAACCTGAGTTGTGGGACCAGTTGATGGGTAAACTAGGAGATATGGTCATCACCTATTTAAGATACCACGTTCAAAGCGGCGGTAAGGCGTTCCAAATATTTGACAGCTGGGTTGGCGCTTTGGCCCCTAAAGATTTTGAACGATTTGTCCTTCCAACGATTACTCGTATTTTTGCCGAACTTGAGGATTTGGATGTACCCAAGATTTATTTTCCAGGTGTCAGCTCAGGTGAATTGCTGCCTGCACTTACGGGAATCAAGGCGGATGTTATCGGCTTGGACTGGCGAGTATCAATAGAAGAAGGTCGAAGACGTACTGGTGGAAAGTATGCCGTGCAGGGAAATCTTGATCCTTATGTATTAACTGCTCCGATATCTGTAATTAAAGAGCATGCTAAAGATATCATCGATCAAGGTGTGAAGGAACCCGGTTTTGTGTTCAACCTGGGCCATGGTTTGTTCCCTGAGGCGCCCATTGAGAAGCTTATAGAATTAACGGAATTCGTTCATCAGTATTCTGAGGAAGCCATTAAACGGAATCAATAATTTTCATTCCATCGAACGAGGTGACAAGGGATAGTGAGTAATAAAATCGGTGTATTAGTAATGTCCTACGGAACACCCGAAAGTCTTGATCAAGTGGAAGCATATTACACACATATTCGCAGAGGTCATCCCCCAACTGAAGAACAGCTCAAAGAGCTTAAAGATCGTTATGAAGCTATTGTTGGAGGAGTGTTCCCGCTGCGTGCCAACACGGACAATCAGGTTGAAGCACTTCAAGAAACTCTAAATCGACTATCCGGTGATTCGGGGTATGAATTCGTTTGTTACCAAGGCCTGAAACATGCAGCTCCTTTCATTGAGGATGGCGTTGACAAGATGGCTCAGGATGGAATTAAGGAAGCGATTGGTATTGTGCTGGCCCCTCATTACTCAGTGATGAGCGTTGGAGGATACATAAAGCGTGCGGAAACAAAATCCTCCGAAGCAGGAATTTCCATGAAGTTCATTCACAGTTATCATACTCATCCTAAATTAATTGAGGCATTTGCGAACAGAGTGTCGAGCAAGCTTGAACTGTTCAAGGAAGCAGGTGCTGAGAGAGATATGGTAAAAGTGTTGTTCAGCGCACACAGCTTGCCAGCTAAAATACTCGAAATGGGCGATCCGTATCGAGATCAATTGCTTGAAACCTCCCGGGAAGTAGCTCGGAAAGCCGGAGTCAGCAATTGGCAATTTACTTGGCAAAGCGCAGGGCGTACTTCAGATCCTTGGCTTGGTCCGGACATTCTCGATACGTTGCATGATTTAAGCAAGGAACAGGTGGAAGATATTCTTGTTGCACCTGTGGGTTTCGTATCTGACCATCTGGAAGTGCTTTATGATCTGGATATAGAGGCTAAAACGGTAGCGAAAGAGCTTGACATGAGATTAGAACGTATTGATTCTCTCAATACAGATCCATTATATATGGAGACTCTTAGTGAGATGATTTTAGATACGGTGAAGAACAATTAGGACTGGCTTGGCAAAAGAACCTCTTGTCTAAAATAGGCGAGGGGTTCTATTTATTTCAGCATACCTGATATAATAAAATGAACATGTTTACTTAATATAAATGGAATTAATAAAAGGAGTTTATGATGTACCCACCAAGATCGGAAAAAAATAAGCAAAAAAAGAAAGAGCGCCAGCGCGTTGTATCCCGCTTTTGGATGATACTTAACTTATCATTAATCATGATTATTCTTGTTTTAGGAGTTTATTTTGTTCTAGAGGATCGCAGTGTGAAAGGCAACTCGGATAATACCGAAATACCTGATAGTTCATTTGTATCAGATCCGCAGACTGATGACTCTGATACGGCTGATGTTGACAGGATGGATGAAGCCGATAATCCATTGGATCAAGAACAAGATTCATCTGCGCCTTCCGGACAAAACGGGGAGGAGACTGTAGATGGAGAGGATTCATCACAGGGTGAGGCAGCGCCTCCTGAGCATGATGGAGAAGAAGCTGAACAGGAGCTTTTGATTCATTTTGGTGGTGATACGATTTTTTCAGATAAAGTGGCTGTTAAGTTAAACGAAGAAGGATATGATTATCCCTATGAATATGTTCGTGAGCTGTTTCAAAACGATGATTTAACTGTAGTGAATTTGGAGACACCAGTGACAGAGCGGGGGGTCGGAGCAGAGAATAAGACCTTTGTATTCAAATCATCACCTAAGGCACTTCCTGAAATGGTGAAGGCAGGTATTGACGCTGTTAATTTGGCTAACAATCATTCCCTTGATCAAGGGGTTGAGGGCTTGCTGGATACTATTGATCATCTGCAAGATAATCATATCCTTCACGTCGGAGCCGGAAAAAATAGAAACGATGCTTTTACCCCCATTTATGTTGAACGTAAAGGGATAAAAATCGCGATTTGCGGATTCAGCCGTGTCATTCCTCATGAGAGCTGGTCTGCCGAGAAGAAAAGAGCAGGGGTAGCGGCAACATACAATTCAGAGATGGCAGTAAAGGCGATTCAAGCCGCACGCAAGAACGCGGATTTAGTGCTTGTTGTTGTCCATTGGGGCAAAGAGCGAGCAACAGAATTGGAGAAGCATCAAACCTCGCTAGCCCATGAATATATTGATGCGGGAGCTGATTTGATAATCGGCGGACACCCTCATGTTCTGCAGGGGATCGAGAAGTATAAGAATAAATGGATTGCTTATAGCTCAGGTAATTTTATTTTTACAAAATCAAAAGACCCTAAAACCTGGGATACTGCTGTGTTTTCTGCAAAATGTACGAAAAAGGGAGATTGCGATTTAAGCTTGATTCCGTATCGTACTGAATTGGGAAGACCTGTACCCGTTAGTGAAGAGGATGGGGCAGGGATTCTGAAAATGGTTGAAGGCCTGTCACCGGGAATCAAAATCGATGCTTCGGGCAATGTGAAGACAGAGAATTGATCTTACATCAGGTTTAAGGTCTAAAATTGGAGGCGAGTGGAGTTGCATAATTATTGCGTAGCGCACCGTGGATACTCTGGCAAAGCTCCTGAAAATACGATGTCAGCAATCAATCTCGCCATGCAGGAGCCATATGTTAAATGGGTTGAGGTCGACATTCAGTTATCAAAGGATGGAATTCCGTTTCTTATTCATGATTATACGCTGAACCGAACGACGAATGGACGTGGGCCTGTTAAGGACAAAACCTGGGATGAGCTCAGTCAGCTGGATGCTGGAAGATGGTACTCCAAGTCTTTTATCGGGGAACGACTGCTGAGACTTGATGACTTTTTGGATAAAATCAAAGGAAGACTTCGAGCGAATATAGAAATTAAGACTCAGGGCAATCTTTATCCGAATATTGAGGAGAAGGTTATATCCGCGGTGAAGCAACATCGAATGGAGCATGAGGTTGTACTTACATCTTTTGAGCCGCGTGTATTGGCGAAGGTGAAGGAGATAAGTTGTAAAATACGTACTGGCCTAATTATTGATAGTAAACCAAAGGATCTTCTCTTGCGCTTGCAAATGCTTAAATGCTCTTTTCTCTCTATTAATTATCGTCACCTTAATTCGGAGCTCGCTGAAAAAGCGATCAGACGCGGAATTGAAGTGATGGCATGGACGGTAGACGATGTCAGGAGGATCAAACGGGTTGCTGCGATGCATCCGGAGATCCTCATTTGTACGAATCGACCCGATTTATGGTATAAAGCGATTGGACAGACAGAATGAATCAGGGAGGCATAACAAAGATGAACAAAGTTATTTCCAATGTATATTGCGTAGGTCGCAATTACCGGCTCCATGCTGAGGAACTCGGCAATGAGGTTCCAACAGAACCTATGATATTTATGAAGCCCTCTCATGCGGTAGTATCTATGAATGAAGGGGAACTTGTTCTGCCTGAAAATTCAGGCGAAGTACATTATGAGGCGGAATTGGTTATTCGAATTGGCCGTCGGTATGAACCGGGTATGACGGTGGACGAGCTTGTTGATGTAATGGCTTTAGGCATAGATTTTACGCTGCGCGATGTACAGAGTGAAATTAAGAGGAAGGGCCACCCTTGGACAGCGGCAAAAGGCTTTCGTAATTCAGCGCCGATCACTCCTTATATTGCGTTTCCTGGAATTGAGGAGACAGCTGCAGAGGATTTTACACTTCTTCTAAATGAAAATCTCGTTCAACGCGGGAGCATTTCCGATATGATTTTTTCACTTCAACAGATCGTAGATTATGTTGGAGAGCGTTATGGTTTGGATGAAGGGGACCACATCTTTACTGGCACACCTGCTGGTGTGGGTCCTATTTACAGTGGAGACAAGCTGGAGCTATCTTTTGGAAGCAGGCTGCTGGGAAGCTGTGAAATACTAAAAGGACCTGCCCGGGCTAAATGATGGCAGATTGGATAATCGGGGCGCTATGCGCCCTTTTGGTCTCTGTGGCGGCATACCGGAAGCAATCGCTATCTATGTCAGGCATGGTTGCTGCCTTTGTGATGGGTACCGTATATTACGGTGCAGGGGATGTATTCTGGTTTGGCATTCTGCTTCTTTTCTTTGTAACTTCTTCTCTGTTCTCCAAATTGCGCGGAGACCGGAAACGTGAATTGGAGAAATCCTATGCGAAGAGCAGCAGAAGAGATGCTGTTCAGGTATTTGCAAATGGCGGGCTTGGTATGCTGGCTTGTATAGGTCATGCCATTTGGCCACATTCTGCATGGAGTTATTTGTTCATAGGCTTCATGGCAGCGGCTACTGCGGATACCTGGGCAACAGAATGGGGCGGATTAAGCACAAGACCGCCAAGATCCGTATTGACGTGGAAGCAGCTGCCCGCGGGCACATCTGGCGGTGTATCATGGCTGGGCAGTTTGGCTGCACTTGCTGGTTCTGTTATGATCGGAGGGGCAGCCTGGATATTGTCTTTGTGGAGCCATGGGGCTAACTTGAAGGATTTATTTGAGCAGGTGCTCGGATTGATACAGTTTAACAAGTCAAGCGAAACCCTACTCTTTTGGAAATGGATATTAATTGGTGGTTTATCAGGATTTGCTGGAGCCTTTATCGATTCATTACTGGGGGCAAGCTTGCAAAAGATGCACCGCTGCACGGTCTGTGGCAAAAGCGTTGAAGTAACGGTTCACTGTGAACGGCCAACTAAACCTGAACGCGGAATACGCTGGATGAACAATGACGTGGTTAATTTGTTAAGCTTGCTGGCAGCTGGAGCCATTGCTTGGGGGCTAGGAGTATTGTTATGATAAATATTTATGAAAGAAACTTTAAAAAGTAGGGAACTCATATGAATATATTGACGGTTGAACATTTAACGAAAAGCTACGGGGAAAAGGTTCTTTTTGAGGACGCCTCCTTCGGCATGGAAGAGAACGACAAGATCGGTATTATTGGCGTAAACGGTACTGGAAAGTCTACGTTTCTGCGAGTCATTGCAGGCCTTGATACGCCTGACGAGGGGCGGATATCGGTCAACCGGGATACAAGAGTAAGAATTCTCCCGCAAAATCCTGAATATGATCCTGAAGCATCTGTGCTGCTCAGCGTATTTCAAGGCGGAGGTCCTGAACTGGAGATTGTGTCCTCTTACATGGAGGCTATGGAGCTGCTTGAGCTGCTGCCTGGTGATGAGGAGTTGCAAAACAAAGTCAGCAGGCTGAGTCAGGAAATGGACAAGTATCAGGTGTGGGGACTTGAAAGTGAAGCAAAAAGTGTTCTATCCAAGCTGGGGATAACTGACTTTAAACGGAAAATGGGCAGCTTGTCCGGCGGACAGCGCAAGCGGGTTGCTCTGGCTTCTGCGCTGATCATTCCATCTGAGCTGTTGATCATGGATGAACCGACCAACCATATCGATAATGATTCCGTTGCTTGGCTGGAAACCTATTTGCAGAAGCGCCGGGGCGCGCTCCTCCTGATTACGCATGATCGTTATTTCCTTGATCGCGTCTGCAACGTTATGCTGGAGCTGGATCACGGGAGATTGTTCCGCTACGAGGCGAATTACAGCCGTTTTTTAGAGCTGAAGAGTGAGCGTGAGGAACGCGAAGCATCCACAGAGCAAAAACGGCAAAATTTACTGCGTACCGAGCTGGCTTGGATTCGGCGGGGCGCCAAGGCTCGGTCAACGAAACAGAAGGCGCGGATTGAACGCTTTGAAAAGCTGCAGTCGGCAAAATCGGAATACAAAAATGATTCATTAGATATTTCCGTGGCTTCAACAAGACTCGGACGCAAAATTGTGGAGATTGAAGGCCTTTATAAAAAGGCAGGAGAACGTGTGCTGATCAAGGATTTAACTTATACAGCAGTTCCAGGTGATCGCGTGGGTATCGTCGGACCAAATGGAAGCGGCAAATCGACGCTCCTGAACATGATCGCAGGAAGGATGGAGCCTGATCAGGGTGAAGTTGCTCTTGGACAGACGGTGAAGCTGGGCTATTTTACTCAGGAACATCAAGAAATGGACGATAAGCAGCGGGTGATTGAGTACATTAAGGATGAGGCAGAGGTTGTGACGACTGCTGACGGTTCTCGAATCACGGCTTCACAAATGCTGGAACGCTTTTTGTTTCCTCCTGCGCTGCAATGGACTCCTATCGCCAAGCTATCGGGCGGTGAGAAGCGACGGTTGTATTTGCTTCGTGTGTTAATGGGAGCACCCAACGTATTGCTGCTGGATGAACCTACAAATGATTTGGATATTCAGACCTTGGGCGTGCTGGAGGCTTATCTGGATGAGTTTCCGGGTGCTGTGTTTGTAGTATCCCATGATCGTTATTTCCTGGATCGCACTGTAGATAAAATCATGGCATTCGAAGGAAACGGTGTCGTGGCAGTACATGTTGGGGATTACAGCGATTATGAAGAACGGACGCAAGGAATGGGGACTAGCCATTTTGGCGGTAACGGGGATGGTGGTACTGGCAATGGAGATCTTCGTCGCGCACATGCTTCTGGGGCATCATCAGGTTCATCTGCATCGTCAGAAGGAACTGGAGCATCATCAGCAGGAGGCTCAACTCAATCGGTACGCAGTGAAAAGCTTAAATTCAGCTATAATGAACAGCGTGAGTACGAAGCAATTGATGGATTGGTTGAAGCTGCCGAGCAGCGTTTGAGCGGGATTGCGGACGCTATGGAAGCGGCCGTAAGTGACGCAGTCAGATTACAAGAGCTTATGAAGGAACAGCAAGAAGCTGAAGCTGAGCTTGAACGGCTTATGGACCGTTGGGCTTATTTGAATGAGCTCGCAGAGAAAATCGAGAAGCAACGTAATAGCTGATTCGAAGCAATACAAAGGGCCAATATAGCGGAAAAAACTTCCCTTACTTTATGAGAATGTGGTGATCATGAAGGGATAAGGGGAGTTTTTTCCTTTTTTTCTACCTAAACTGCTCTAAAAGTCGAAAATTCAGCTGTTGGATCGAACATAAATAAGTGTTTGGCAAGGATATTATTAGCACAGCACACCGTTCGCAATGGACATCATAAGCTTGATGCGGTTCATTTGGTTCACTTCACTGGCTCCTGCATCGTAGTCGATCGCAACGATGTTGGCCTCGGGATACAGCTCTTTTAATCCTTTTACCATACCGCGTCCTGTAATGTGATTCGGCAGACATGCAAACGGCTGAATGCAGGCGATATTATGAACGCCTTGATCGAGCAGTTCCATCATCTCTGCTGTAAGGAACCAGCCTTCACCCATCTGGTTGCCGATTGATACAAGTCGGCTTGCTTTTTCCGCCAGCTTGTAAATGTCCTCAGGAGGAGACAGAAACTTGCTCTTGCTAAGTACTTTTTTAACAGGAGACCGGTATCTTTCAAGGTAATGTATGATCATCGGATTTACGTAGCGAAGCATTTTATTTTTTCCCCATTGATCAGCTCTGTAAATTGGATTGTATAGACAGTAGAACATGAAATCCAGAAAATCAGGAACGACAGCTTCACCGCCCTCAGCCTCAATGATCTCGACAATTTTATTGTTGGCGTCAGGATGGAACTTGATGAGTATTTCGCCGACGACACCTACCTTTGGCTTAGAGACGCTGCTCAATGGCATACCTTCAAAATCAGACACCATATCGCGAATATTTTCTTTATATTGTTCGAAAGTAAAATACTGCAGCGAGTGTTTGCACAGACTCATCCATTTCCTGAACAAAAGCTCTGAAGCTCCTATCTCAAGCTCGTAAGGCCTGGTTCGATAAAGCAAACGCATTAGTAAATCACCGTAGCAGGCCGCGGCGATCAGCCGATTGATCATTTTCAGATTGAGCTTGAAGCCTGGCTGGTTGTCAAGCCCTGACACGTTCAGTGAGATGACAGGAACCTGCGCCATATTGGATTCTTTTAGTGCTTTACGAAGCAGGGCGATATAATTAGTGGCTCGGCAGCCTCCACCTGTCTGTGTCAGAATCACGGCGGTACGATTGAGATCATAATCACCGCTTTTTAATGCAGCAACGATTTGACCGATCGTCACAATTGCGGGATAACACGCATCGTTATTAACCAGCTTCAGTCCTTCATCCCGTGCGCCCTTGTTGACTGACTTTAACACTTCCAGACGATAACCAGAGCTGCGGAACACGGTCTCGAACAGTTCAAAATGAATCGGTGAGAGCTGAGGAGCGAGAATAGTGTAGTTGCTTCTCATTTCCTTGGTGAAGATTGGAACTCTAGAAGTGATTGCAGTGTTATGAAAATGTGCCTTTAGCGTCTTCGATTCACGTTCTTTCATCGCGGCAAGTAAAGAACGAAGACGGATTCGTGCAGCACCGAGGTTGCTGATTTCATCTACCTTGATGAGAGTGAAGGTTTTATAATGCTGCTCCAAAATATCCTGAATCGTATCTGCAGTAATCGCATCAATTCCGCAGCCGAATGAAGTTAGCTGTACGAGCTCAAGATCCTCGCGTTCGCTGACCAAATAGGCGGCACGGTACATACGTCCGTGATATGTCCATTGATTAACGACAGGGAGCGGATGCTTCACGGAGCCAAGATGACAAATGGAGTCTTCGGTTAAAACAGCCAACCCCATTCCGGTAATTAATTCGGAAATTCCGTGATTGATTTCCGGGTCGGCATGATAAGGATGACCGCACAGCACGATTCCCTTAACACCCGTTCGTTCAAGATAACGAAGAGTTTCTTCTCCCTTGGCAGAAATATCCCCTTTTGCCTGCTGTGCTTCTGACCATGCCGCTTGAAACGCAGCAGCAATTTCCATTTTCGAAATGTGAGAGAATGTGTCTTGCAATTCTTTACGCAGGACGTATTCATTATCCAGATTTAAAAAAGGGCTAATGAGCGGTATCCCGGATTGTTGCAATATATTCATATTGGTGCGGATCACTTCGGGATATGAGGCCACGACCGGGCAATTAAAGTGATTATCCTGGGCTTGATCTTCCATCTTCTCATAAACCACTGCAGGATAAAAAATAAAGTCGACTCCATCAGCGATCAGACTATTTATATGACCATGAGCTAGCTTTGCAGGATAACATACCGCCTCTGAAGGAATGCTGTCCATTCCTTTCTCGTATAGCTTTTTGGACGATTTGGGAGATAGCTGTACCCTGTATCCCAATTGCGTAAAAAAGGTGTGCCAAAAGGGATAATTCTCAAACATGTTGAGTACGCGTGGAATTCCAACCGTTCCTCTAGGTGCTTGTTCCGGGCTAAGTGGTTCATAGTTGAACATGCGTTCATATTTGTATGCGACGAGATTAGGCAGCTCGTTCTTCACTTTTTTACCTGATGCTCCGCGTTCGCAGCGGTTTCCTGTAACATGAAAGCTTTTATCTGGAAATCGATTGATTGTCATAGCACATGTATTGCTGCAAAGGGAACATCTAGCCTGAGACACCTTGTAAGAGAAAGAGTCCAGCTCTGTCTTGGATAAAAGTGAACTAGGCTTGCTTCCGGTATAACGCTCTCTCGCAATAAGTGCACAGCCATAGGCGCCCATAAGCCCTGCAATATCCGGTCTAACGACCTCTTTGCCAGTCAAATTCTCAAAAGCACGAAGTACAGCATCGTTAAGAAAGGTCCCTCCCTGAACGATTATACGTTCTCCCATTTCTTCGGGATTCCTAAGCTTGATCACTTTATGGAGAGCATTTTTGATGACGGAGTATGATAATCCGGCAGAGAGATCGGGAAGGGATGCCCCTTCCTTTTGAACCTGCTTCACTTTGGAATTCATAAATACGGTACATCGTGAACCAAGATCTACGGGGGTAATGCATTTCAGGGCTTCCTCGGCGAATGCAGAAATACTGAGACCCAGCGTCTCCGCAAAGCTCTCCAGAAATGATCCACAGCCAGCAGAGCATGCCTCATTCAGCATAAGTGAATCGATATGCCCACCTCGAATTTTTATGGCCTTCATATCCTGGCCGCCAATATCGAGAATGTAATCAACGTCAGGAAGAAAAAATGAAGCCGCCCGATAGTGTGCCATTGTCTCCACTTCACCGCCATCGACATGAAAAGCAGCTTTAACGAGTCCTTCACCATATCCAGTAACATAAGAATTAGCGATAAAACACCCTTCATGCAGGTCATTGAAGATCTCAGACAATGCTTCCCTGACAGTTCCAAGCGGATCTCCCTTATTGCTGCGATAGAAGGAGTGGAGAATTTGGTTGTCTACACCAGTTAACACAAGCTTGGTTGTTGTAGAGCCTGCATCTATACCGAGAAAACAAGGTCCCATGTATTGTGAAAGCGGGATACGAGGTGCGATAGCTCTACTGTGGCGCTCGCGAAAGGAAGCAAGTTCCAGTGCATCAGAAAAGAGCGGAGGGAGTCCTGAACCTTCCGTATGGTTTGATATGAAATTAACATCTCGTAGACGGTTATACCATTCTGTTATGGGAAAAGGAGCTTGCTCTGTAGAGTGAAGACAGCATCCCAGAGCTACAAAATACTGGCTATCCTCAGGGAAAAGTATGTCCCCCTCAGATAGTCCTAAAGTAGTCACAAAGCGTTCTCTTAATGAGGGTAGAAAGGACAGCGGGCCGCCTAAAAAAGCAACCTTTCCACTGATCGGACGTCCGCATGCGAGCCCAGTGATAGTTTGAGTTACGATGCTCTGGAAAATAGACGCTGCGATGTCCTCGCGAGGGGCTCCCTCATTAATCAAAGGTTGAACATCGGTCTTGGCGAATACGCCGCATCGGGATGCGATAGGGTAAATGTTGGTGTGGCGGCTGGCCAGCTCATCAAGTCCGGATGGATCGGTATTCAGCAATGCGGCCATTTGGTCGATAAATGCCCCTGTACCTCCCGCACAGGCATTGTTCATTCTCTGTTCAATACCGCCTGTGAAATAGATGATTTTGGCATCTTCACCGCCAAGCTCGATGGCGGTATCACATTCCGGAATACGGAGTCGGATAGCCTTTGTACAGGCGACAACTTCTTGCAGAAAATCAATTTTGGAGAGCTCAGACAAAGCCAGAGCAGAAGAGCCGCTAATGCAAAGAGTTGCTTCGGCATCATGGAACTGATTCAATACCTCAGTCCATAGAGAAAGAACTGCCTGTTGAATATCAGAAAAGTGCCGTACATAGTTTTTATAAACAATTTCTGACTGATGCATTACGATAATTTTAGCCGTAGTCGAACCAACGTCGAGTCCGATATGTAAAAGCATGCGTCTCACCTGTTCTTTGAGTATTCAGATTTAACATACCAACAAAAAACAGCGAGGTGCTATATCATTTGTAACAGCGGATGTCACAGGTACGAAGTCCGAAGACGAATGCGATGAAAACCTGTAAAAATACAGTTTTTTCTAACGCAATCGCTTGTTTGAAAGGAAAAACCTGCAAAAATA
>RCUF01000375.1_pt1 | contig 15391 bp, 14 predicted proteins | sample 2166311 | NCBI WGS metagenome assembly RCUF01 (sample SAMN09932608, study PRJNA488358) | compost metagenome | feature: garden; material: soil; isolation source: compost soil in 4-hydroxybenzonitrile-enriched culture | place: Germany: Experimental Botanical Garden Goettingen | collected 2016-01-27
GGCAAACGGGGGGATGAACGTCAAAAGTGACGTAGTTTTCACTTTGTAGAGCAGTGTTGATAGTGACAGAGGGGAAAAACCCTTTTATTTATGAACAATAGCTTCATTTTCAAAAAAAGGAAAATATTTCCGCTAATTTAGTGCTAATAGCGCCTGTTCATATTCAGGTATGTCCCATTACTTTTACTTTGTGCCTTGACGGGCATAAAGTCCGAGATTGCGGATTCCGGCAAAAATATTAAATGCACCTAGCACCATAAACAGGGCTCCAACTACTACACGAACGGTAGAACCGCTATACATAAACATTTGAATAAGCGCTAGAATGATGAGCATAAAACCCATGAAGATGTTCATTTTCGCAGATGATTTGCCGCGCACGATTGGATCAAGAGCTCTTCGTGATTTAAAGCTGTAGAAAATGGAGCCGATGCTGGAAATGATCAAGCCCGCATACAGCACATACAAAATACCTTCAATCATAGTTAACTTAACATCTCCTTCGAACGTAGGTAATAGCGTTAGTACAGCTCAATCGTGATTTTTATCATTGTAGCATGAAAAACTCTTATTTCAGTAGCATATCCTGTAAAAATATACGAACAGTTAGCTTCGAGTGTAAGGACGCATATCGATCCAGACCTGCAATACGCCGTCACTGACGAGCATCGTCTTGATTTGGATGGAAAATTCCTTGTCCCGCACACTGTAAATTTTTCGATTGAGCAGCGTTCTCGCCATTTTCGCATCAGAATCTATGTCGAACATATTTCTCCCGCGAAGAACTTCAAGCTCCTCGTGGAGCTGCTGCACGACTTCTTTTACGGCTAAGGAATCCAGAGGAGGATCGCGCTCCTCAACGGTCACTTTGATCTCTTTGATGACGGTCGAGCGTTTATGGTATTTTTTTAGCGTCTTAATATCTTCCTCCGCCTGATGCAATTGAATCTGTAAATCCTTGTTCTGAATCCACAGTGTATTGTAGCTGGTCTGGTAGACCACGTTATAAGCTATGCTGCCTACGACCATCCCTAACAAAAAAACCGCGAGCAGTTGCATAAATCGCCTAAATCCTTTTAGGGTCGGCTGCTTCTTCTCACTCATCCCCGGCTCCCTCCGCACATCCATCTCACCAGCTCTGAGCCCATGTGGGCGCCAAGAAAGGCAAACAACAAATACAGGATTTGTTTGATGGCTGGCGACAGGTTCCCGTCAAAAAAGTTGCTCTCAATGACCCGCATCGGATCGATCGTCCCACCTACGGCTGCTGCGAGCGCCCATATTTTGATTCGTCCAGCGATATCGAGCATCGTTTGGGTAGGTGGTTGCAGGGATACAACAGCTCCGATTCCGCCAATAAGTGCCCCTCCCAATACAATTCCGAAAGCGACGAAAAAATCCATAACTGCCTTAGTCAGAAAAGTGCTCATTTTTGTGAACGCCCCTTTTTCGAGAATACAGTCTTGTACCATTGTATGGGCGTATTTCAGCCATATATGATAAAATATTTTTAATAATAAGGAAGTTAAAAAGTAGGCTTTTGATCACGAAGTAAATCAGGGAGTGATTCGGCGTCGAATTTTGAATTCAACCAGAGATTTCCGGTGCTCACGTAGGATCCCTACGCTCCGCTCCTCAATCTCTGGTTTCATCCAAACTTCTCGGTGCTGAAAAGCCAACTTTTTAACCTTTATTTATAGAAAAGTAGGCTTTTGATCACGAAGTAATTCACGGAAGTAATAGTAGTGCTTAGAGGGGGATACGCATGGACGGCTTTGTTCATTTACATGTTCATAGTGAATACAGCTTGCTGGACGGAGCCGCCCGGCTGGAGGATCTCGTACATAGGGCGGCGGAGCTTGGCATGAAGTCGCTCGCGCTCACTGATCACGGTGTGATGTATGGGGCGGTACCTTTTTATAAATTGTGCAAGGCTAACGGAATCAAGCCTATTATAGGCTGTGAGATGTATTTTACGGCGGGGTCGCGGAAAGAAAGAGGCAGTCGGAAGGATCAGCCGATTCATCATCTTATTTTGCTGGCTAAAAATGAGACGGGTTATCGCAATTTGATGAAGCTGTGCTCTATCGGACATTTGGAAGGATTTCATTATAAGCCGCGGATCGATTGGGATGTGCTAGAACAGCATAGTGAAGGTCTCGTATGTCTTAGCGCTTGTCTTGGAGGGGAAGTGCCGCAGCATATACTTCATGGCCGTTATGAAGAAGCGAAAAAGGCAGCTCTGCGATACAAATCTGTCTTTGGTGAGGATTTTTATCTGGAGCTGCAGGATCATGGTATGGCAGAGCAGAAAAAAGTGAATATTCAGCTGCTTGAGCTTGCAAAGGAGACAGGGATCAGTCTTGTTGCCACGAATGATGTCCATTATCTCGGTGAAAACGATGCTGAGGTACAGGATGTTCTTATATGTATCGGTACGGGCAAAACGGTTGAGGACGAGGATCGTCTCAAAATGAATACCACTCAGCTCTACTTCAAGAGCGGGGCGCAAATGGCGGCATTGTTTCCACATGTTTCAGAAGCGATAGCGAATACGGCTATTATTGCAGAAAAATGTGAATTAGAGCTGGAATTCGGTCGTCATATCCTTCCGGCCTATACCCCGATTCCTGAGGGGATGAACGCAGGGACATATCTTGCTTCATTATGTGAGCGTGGACTTGAGGAGCGTTATGCGCATTTGCTAGAGTGGCAGAATGAGACCGAATGGGCCAAATTAAAGCAACGTCTTCATTATGAGCTGAACGTGATAGGCAACATGGGATTCTCGGATTATTTTTTGATCGTGTGGGATTTTATCGCCTACGCTCATCGTAATGGAATAGCAACCGGGCCTGGGCGGGGCTCTTCAGCGGGCAGCCTTGTTGCTTATGTGCTGCACATTACGGATGTAGATCCGATAAAATATCATTTGTTTTTTGAACGTTTTTTGAATCCAGAGCGGGTAACGATGCCCGATATTGATATAGATTTCAGTGATGAACGACGTGATGAAGTCATTGCTTATGTAGTAGAAAAATACGGGACAGAGCATGTAGCGCAAATTATTACGTTCGGAACAATGGCCGCACGTGCTGCAGTACGGGACGTAGGCCGGGTACTCGGCGTTCCGTTTGGAGAAGTGGATAAGGTCGCCAAGCTGATCCCGGGTCATCTCGGTATGACCATTGAGCGTGCCATGAAGGAGAGTCCTGATCTGAAGCAACTCTATGATTCACAGTCTCGAATAAAGGGACTGCTGGACATGGCTACAAAAGTAGAAGGCATGCCAAGACATGCATCTACTCATGCCGCCGGGGTCGTTATTTCACGTGATCCACTCACAGATGCAGTACCTCTTCAGGCTGGTGGGGAAAATACGGCGCTAACTCAGTATTCGATGGAGATTTTGGAGTCGATCGGTCTGTTGAAAATGGACTTTCTGGGACTGCGTACACTTTCGATCATCGAACGGAGCCTTGAGTGGATTCAAGAGGGTACAGATACAACGTTAGATTTCCGCTCGATTCCTGACAACGATCAGCTAACCTACGATATGTTGGGTAAGGGTGAAACTACGGGTGTATTCCAGCTGGAATCAGCCGGGATGCGTCGTGTTCTCCGCGATTTGAAGCCGAGCGCTTTTGAGGACATTATTTCGGTGCTGGCGTTGTATCGTCCGGGTCCGATGGAGTTTATTCCAAAATTCATTGCAGGGAAGCATGGGCAAATTGAGGTGGAGTATCCTCATCAGGATCTAGAGCCGATTCTAAAGGATACCTATGGAATTATTGTATATCAGGAACAGATCATGCAGATTGCCTCCAAGATGGCTGGATTCTCGCTGGGTGAAGCGGATTTGCTGCGGCGTGCGGTGTCAAAAAAGAAACGCGAGGTGCTGGACGAGCAAAGAGGACATTTCGTCACAGGCAGTCTTGCTCAAGGATACAGGGAAGATGAAGCTAATGTCGTTTACGATATGATCGTTCGTTTTGCGGATTACGGTTTTCCCCGGGCCCATGCTGCGGCATATGGTGTTCTTGCGTTTCAGACCGCCTATTTAAAGGCGCATTATCCAGTGCAATTTATGGCATCGATGTTAACCGCTGTAATGGGCAGCCATCGCAAGGTGGCTGAATATATTGTCGAATGTAGACGAATGGGGATTACTGTCCTGCCACCGGATGTAAATGAGAGTGGAATTCTTTTTACACCTCAAGCAGAAATTGTTCGTTTTGGTCTTGCAGCCATAAAAAATGTCGGAACACAAGCGATGGATAGCATACTTCGTGAACGCAAGGAGCGTCCGTTCGACAGCTTGCTCGATTTTTGTCGTCGAGTTGATTTACGTACCTGTAACAAGCGAGTGATTGAGTCGCTCATTCAGGGTGGAGCGTTTGATTCTCTGCCAGGTCATCGGGCGCAGCTGCTGGCTATGCTGGATGAAACAGTAGAGGCTGCAACAAAATGGCGCAAGGAACGGGATGATTTACAGATCCAGCTGTTTGATTTTGTAGAGACACCCAATTGGGACATCGAGTATCCGGAAGTATCTAAGTTTACAGCTACGCAGCAGCTTGATTTGGAGCGGGAGCTGTTAGGATTGTATTTATCGGGTCATCCTCTTGATGATTTTGAGAACCTGCTCGAAGGCGATGGTGTTGATCGTCTGATGGATTTGGCTGAAGCACCTGATGAGAGTAAAACGGTAGTTGCAGGTATGGTTGTGTCGGTTAAGGCGATTACGACCAAGCAGGGAAAAGCGATGGCATTTATGGAGCTTGAGGATCAGATCGAGCGCTGTGAGGTTGTGCTGTTCCCTGAAGTGTGGCGGCGCAGCGCAGGGCATGTAACGAAGGGCGCGCTGCTGGCACTGCGCGCCACGGTCCAGCAGCAGGACGAAGGCTTCAAGCTGCTGGCCGATGAAGTAGCTCCGCTCAACGAACGGAGCCTGGAGCAGCTGCGCCGCGGCTTGACGCGTATGCGCGGCGGCAGCCACGGCAAGGCGCCTGCTGCTGGCACGGCCGCAGCAGGCGCCGTTGGCGCAGGCGCTGTGCGTCAGCAGCCGCACGCGCCTGCGCCGACCGGGGCCGCGGCACAGCGGCCCCGGCAAGAGCAAGCGCCGGTCGCAGACGGCGCTGTCTCACGGCCACCCGCGGGTGGCCGTGAAGGGAAGAAGACGCAGTCGCAGCGCGTCTTCATCAAAGTCACGGCGGCGGCGGAGAACGCCGGCCTGCTGGAGAAGCTCAAGGCGCTGCTTGAGCTTCACCCGGGACCATTGCCTACCGTGCTGTTCTACGAAAGCACTGGCAGGCTGCTGGCATTAACTGAACGCTACAATATCAAGCCTTCTCCGACGCTGTTCCTTGAAATGGAGCAAATGCTGGGTCAAGATACAGTAAAAGTGAAATAATACAGTGCGAGGAGCCTCCCCTTGTTATTACCTGGGGCCGGGCTTCTTTTTCTTATATGAGCTTGAGTCTCACCCTTGATACAATCTTACGTATGTCGAACAATGAAAAACAGAGAGACGGTTGATCATATTTTGGTAAACATTGTTGAAATGGCAGAGTAAATGTAGTTATTCATTTCTAAACGATAAACTATTTTAAGAACATTTTATTTAGTTGAAGCATACACTTAGAGACACGGCAGGACAGGATGCAAGTCCGTTAAAAAAATATTCTTGCATATTAATTCAAGGTATGAGAGACGAAACATGTTCTGTAGTGGGGTTGTTCGGGAAATCAGGGAGGGATAGTCATGTCATTTGAGATAGCAGAAGCCCAGCTTCTTCGTAGAGGTGTACGACTTGAGTCTATTGCTGAAATCGTGTACGCTCTTCAAGAACCCTATCACAGTGATCTGAAAATGAAGCAATGTTTGGATAGTGTCAAAGCTGTGCTGCAAAAACGAGAGGTTCAGTATACCTTGTTCACTGGTATTGCCCTTGACGAGCTTGCAGAGAAGAAGCTGCTGCCCCAGCCGCTTCAGTCCATTTTGGAGGCGGATGAACCGCTCTATGGAGTAGATGAGACGATGGCGCTGGGAATTACAAGCGTTTTTGGAATGATTGGCCTTACAAGCTTTGGTTATTTGGATAAAGTCAAACCTGAAATTATAGGTGATTTGAATAGTCAGGAACAACACATTCACGTATTTCTGGATGATTTGGTGGCTGGACTTGCCGCAGCGGCATCTGCCCGAATTGCCCATAAAAGTCCCCATGTGAAAACGTATTCTGCGAATTGAGCCTGAGAAGACCTTTTAAGAAAATCAGGATTTTTTTCAGATTGGCAACTGGTGCATGCAGCAGCTTTCCATAGTCCGGGAACCGTGTATTAACCTCGGTCCCGGTTTTTTATTTCATGTTCACTTTGTTGCGATAAATTTGAAAATTATGTTATCATAACTCTATTATACGGGCTCAAGAAGAAAGGTTAGGGGGCTTAGAAGAGGACATGTGGACCGTTATGTACATTGCGCCTACTGCAAAGTTCGCGGAAATGATTGTGACCAAACTTACTGAAGAAGGCTTTCTTGTCCAAACACGTCCTGTTAATTTATCCAAACAACAGTTTGAAATTCTAGTTCCTTCGGGCGAGCTTGAAGAGGTTCAAGAAGTTTTGAATTCGATATTGCATCCATAATAGGGAGCGGGGAGAACGCAGGCAGTATATCGATTCTCCTTGGCTGCAATGCGGCCAATAAATTAACGGCTGAAGAGGTGTAGTTGTGTTTAAAGACTTGTTCCAGAAAAAAAGAAAATACGCGACCATTCCTTCAGAGCGTTTGGGAGCTGACGCTAGCCAGTCGGATGACCGGCCAAAGCGTGAGATTCCGGAAGGTCTGATGAATAAGTGCAGCCGATGCGGCAGCATTCAATACAGCAAAGAGCTTGAGAAAAATTTGAAGGTCTGCTCGGCTTGTGGACATCACATGCGGCTTAACGCTATGGAGCGTATTCGTATGACGATGGATGAAGGCAGCTTCAGGGAATACGACGAAGATTTGATCTCAGTCGATCCATTAGAGTTTCCGGGCTATGCTAACAAACTGGAGCAGCAAGCTCTCAAATCGGGGTTAAAAGAAGCAGTAGTTACTGGTGAAGGTACTATTGGCGGATTTCCTACCGTTGTCGCTATAATGAGTTTTGATTTTTTCACCGGGAGCATGGGTTCAGTTGTAGGTGAAAAAATAACGAGAGCAATCGAAGCGGCAACTGAAAAACGTTTGCCTATCATCATTTTTTCGACATCAGGCGGAGCGCGGATGCAAGAAAGCATTTTAAGTCTTATGCAGATGGCCAAGACAAGTGCGGCATTGGCTCGTCTGAATGAACAGGGTGGACTTTATATTTCGGTCATTACGGACCCAACCACAGGGGGCGTATCGGCTAGTTTTGCTATGCTTGGAGATATTATTGTTGCAGAGCCGGGAGCGGTGTTCGGTTTTGCCGGACGTATCGTGATCGAGCAGACGATTCGTCAGAAGCTGCCTGATGATTTCCAAACGGCTGAGTTTAACCTACAGCACGGTCAACTGGACCTGGTTGTTCACCGCAAAGAGATGAGAGGGATGTTGTCCCAATTACTCGATCTCCACGGTGTGAAGGGAGGAGTATAAGTGGCTGGAGAATTACCTTTTGAGGCGCCCTTGGGCAAGCTGAGAGAGAAAATTGAGGAATTGCAGCGGTTTGGCAGAGAGAAAGAAATTGATTTTAGTGAAGAAATTGCTCGACTGGAAGAACGTTATGCACAGCTCGAGAATGAGATATATAGCTCAATTACTCCATCTCAGAAAATGCACCTGGCCAGACATCATCAACGTCCGACTTCACTGGATCTCATTTCTTTGATTTTTGAAGATTTTGTTGAGCTTCACGGTGATCGGGTGTTCGGTGACGATTTGGCGGTAGTTGGCGGTTTGGCCAAGCTGGATGGCGTTCCTGTTACTGTGCTTGGTCAACAGCGGGGGAAAGATACAAAGGATAACATTGCGCGTTTCTTCGGCAGTGCACACCCTGAGGGCTTCCGTAAAGCGCTACGGCTTATGCAACAAGCGGACAAGTTCAAAAGACCGATCATTACCTTTATCGATACGAAAGGTGCTTATCCGGGCATTACAGCTGAGGAGAGAGGCCAATCAGAAGCCATTGCTCGTAATTTGCGTGAAATGGCAATCCTGAGAGTGCCGGTCATTTGTGTAGTTATCGGTGAAGGCGGGAGCGGAGGAGCTCTTGCACTTGGTGTTGGCAACAGAGTGTTGATGCTTGAGAACGCGATTTATTCAGTAATTTCACCAAACGGCGCAGCTTCCATTTTGTGGAAGGATGCATCCAGGGCCGATCAGGCTGCTGAGGCGATGAAGATTACGGCTCAGGATCTTTTGGAGATGGAAGTGATCGAAGACATCGTGCCAGAGCCGCACGGTGGCGCGCATCGCGATTATGAAGCTACAGCTGCAGAAATCAAGAAGAGCCTGCTGAGTCATCTGAACGACCTGTTGATTATGAATCCGGACGAGCTGCTTGAAGATCGATATCGCAAATTCCGGAAAATTGGTAAATTTGCCGAAGCCAGGAAGGAAGAAATATCTGCTCCAGATGAAAAACAGATTATAGATTCCTCACTTGTGGGCAAAGAATAATTAAAAGAATATATTTTCCTGTTACAATATGACAAACTTCCTATACAAAACGGGTAATTTGTAGTAAATTTAGTTGTTGGAAAAGATGTATAGAGAGAACTAGAAAAAACGGAGGAAACCCAAATGCGCAAAACTAAAATCGTCTGTACTATCGGTCCTTCCAGTGAATCGTTAGAAAACATCAAGAAGCTTATTCTAGCTGGAATGAACGTCGCTCGTCTCAACTTCTCACACGGTGATTTCGAGGAGCATGGAGGCCGTATCAAAAATATTCGTCAAGCGAGCGAAGAGTTGGGGAAATCAGTTGCCATACTGTTGGACACCAAAGGTCCTGAAATCCGCACAGGTAAATTGAAAGAAGAACCAATTGAACTTGAGCAAGATCAGTTCATTACATTAACTACGGAAGAAATCCTTGGTGACAAAGATCGCATCTCAGTTACATATGTCGATCTTCCTGGTGATGTTGAAGTAGGTTCTACGATTTTGATCGATGATGGTTTGATCGGTTTGACTGTGGTTGAAGTTCAAGGTACCGAGATCAAGTGCCGCATTATTAATGGCGGAACAATTAAGAGCAAAAAAGGTGTTAACGTTCCTGGAGTAAAAATCTCCTTGCCAGGTATTACTGAAAAAGATGCTAACGACATTAAATTCGGGATCGAATCAGGCATCGATTTTATTGCTGCTTCCTTCGTGCGTAAAGCTAGTGATGTTCTTGAAATTCGTCAATTGCTTGAAAAACACAATGCTGCACACATTCAAATTATTTCTAAAATCGAAAACCAGCAAGGTATCGATAACCTCGATGAAATTCTTGAAGTTTCCGATGGCTTGATGGTGGCGCGTGGTGACCTTGGCGTTGAAATTCCAGCTGAAGATGTTCCGCTCGCTCAAAAACGTATGATCGAAAAATGTAACATCGCTGGTAAACCAGTTATCACAGCAACTCAAATGCTTGATTCCATGCAACGTAATCCTAGACCTACTCGCGCTGAAGCAAGTGACGTAGCTAACGCTATTTTCGACGGTACTGATGCGATCATGTTGTCTGGTGAAACTGCTGCTGGTAAATATCCTGTAGAATCTGTTGAGACTATGTCCCGTATTGCTGAAAAAGCGGAATCCGCTCTGGAATACCGTGAAATTTTCATCAAGCAAAGCAATGCTCAACAAACTACTGTTACTGAAGCAATCAGCCAAGCTGTAGCTAACTCTGCGCTTGAGCTTAATGCTAAAGCGATTATTACTTCTACGGAAACAGGCTATACAGCACGTATGGTTTCTAAATACCGTCCGAAGGCTCCTATTATCGCGGTAACAACGGAAGATCAAACTATGCGTCGTCTTGCTCTGAACTGGGGCGTTACTCCGGTTAAAGGCACGCTTGCTGCTTCTACAGATGAAATGTTTGATTATGCAATGAAAGGCGGCTTGGATTCCGGCCTTGTTAAAGAAGGAGACCTCGTTGTAATTACTGCGGGAGTTCCTTTGGGACGCTCCGGTTCTACGAACCTGATTAAGATCGGTCAAGTACGCAAATAACATATATTGTTACAGAGAATAAGCAATGGGGCGTTCGGAAACGGACTCACCATTGCTTTTTTTTCTAGTTGCCAGGATGAAGGGAGAGGAAATGAAGTGTTTGTAAGTGAGTTATCGATCGTTCCCAAGTATTTTGAGTTTGATATGATGGGCATTATTTATCATGCACATTATTTAGGATGGTTTGAAGCTGGGCGCACCAAATTAATTGAAGATCTTGGCTTTAGGTATTTTGATATGGAACAGGCTGGATACATTTCTCCTGTTCAGGAAATGAAAATAGAATATAAACGCGGTATTCGTTATGGCGAAGAGGTGCTGCTCCGCACCTGGATCAAGGAAAACGGCGGAGTTAAGACAGAGTACGGTTATGAGGTTCTAAACGGGGAAGGTACTTTGTGTGTCGAAGGCTCCTCTACACATTATGTAGTACGTCGTGATGATTTTAGGCCTGTACAATTCAAAAAAGTGTTCCCGGAATGGCACGCTGCCTTTGATCGTGCCAAAGCGGATTGACGATTTTTGATTCTGACAGCATAAAACGGTAAAATACTCTTTAAGGAACGGAAGGAGTTATTTTATGCGTAAATGGATAGTCGCTTTAATCATCATTTTGCCGATTGTGGAATTTTGGGGTTATGTTGAAGTGGCTGAGAGATTAGGTGTAGGTAAAACTGTATTTCTTACGATTGCGACCTCGATTATCGGTGGATTAATGATGCAATTCGAAGGACGTAAGGTAATGACAGATTCAAAGGCACAAATGACAAATGGGCAGGTTCCTGGTCGGATGGCTCTGGATGGCTTGTGTGTGTTTGGCGGTGGAATTCTGCTGCTGCTTCCTGGATTTGTGACAGATATCATTGGATTTTTGCTTGTATTTCCTCTGACTAGACCGATATTTAGTGCTTTACTCATGAAATGGATTGGTAAAAAGCTTCGGGATGGTTCGATTACGTTTTTTAGACGATAGTATTTATTTACAAAGTGGTCTGGGAAATCACCTTCACAATTTGAGGGTGATTTTTGTTTGGTATTGCAGGAATTTGCAGAAAATCCACGAAAATAAATAGTAGCAAACAAGTAGGTTTATATCTGAAATTTGAGAACAAGGAGTGCGGATATGGATGGAGCTAGATGTAAACACCGGTCTTGGATTACACTGACAATGATTTTCTCGCTGTTGTTCTGCTACATAATGTTGTATTGTTCCCCCTCCGTCTTTGCCAGAGATTTTGCTCCTGTAAAGGACGTGCTTATACTTAATTCTTACCACAAAGGATTGGCGTGGAGTGATGATCAGACCAGAGGGATTACGGATACTATGCGGGATACAGAAATTAACGCAACTCTTTATACAGAATACATAGATGGCAAGCGATACCCCAGTGAAGAAGATATAGGTAAGTTTTATGATAAGCTTAAAGATAAATACAAGTATGTTGATTTTGATATGATCATCGTTACGGATGATATTGCTCTTGATATGGCGTTAAAATATCGAGAGGAATCAGAGCGGGATATGCTGCCCATTATTTTTAGCGGAATAAACGCAGTCGGTGCTGAGAAGCTGACCGAACAATACGACAATGTAACAGGTATTATTGAGGAAATTGACCCTGCAGGTACAGTTAATTTAGCTTTACAAGTAAATCCGGATATCGATACTGTATATGTCCTTTTTGATAATTCTCAAAGTGGTGAATCAACGGGGAGCATCGTGACAGATCAGATTCATGATCATTTCCCGCATCTTGATGTTATTTCTATGAATAATTTGCGTTATGATCAGGTGATGGAGGAAGCATCCCAGCTTGATCGCAATAGTATTATTTTAGTGACAACCTATTTTAGCGATGTTACCGGAAAGACTGTAGAATTTGACAGGTTTGCGAAAGAGCTTAGCCGACAAAGTGCAGTGCCCGTGTATCATATTTTTGATTTTGGTTTAAATGATGGTGCTATTGGCGGGAGCATGATTAGCGGATTTCTTCAAGGGAAGTATGCTGCGGACCTCGCGATCCGAATCCTTAATGGAGAGTCTGCGGATCAAATCCCATTTCTATCAGAAAATACGATTCGTCATGTATTCGACTACGCTCAGCTGCAGCGGTTTGATATTCCAGTAAGCAAGCTTCCGCAAGGAACGGAAATTATCAATAAACCTTTTTCCTTTTATGAAACCTATCGGACCTTGGTTATCACGATTGTTTGTGCATTTATTATTTTGCTAGCATTTATAGCAGTGCTTATCATATATGTTCGAATGGTTAGAAGAATGAAACGGAAGCTTGAGATTAGCAATGAACGATATGCTTTGGCTACTAATGGTTCGCATGCTGTAATATGGGACCAGGATATGCTGACCAATACATTCTATTTTTCAGAGAGCTGGTACGAGCTGTTAGGTTATGAGAAAGATGAAGTTGATGAACGCAATGGCGGCTGGATAAAATTGATTCACCCGGATGATGTGGAGAAAAAAATAAATGAAGAAAATAAACATCTGACCGGGCAATCTCAATATTATTATTGCGAATATCGGTTGCTTGATAAATTAGGCCAATATAGATGGTTTCAAACCAGAGGCAAATTGTTGAATGATGCTTTTGACAATCACATCCGGTTTGCGGGTTCCATGACTGACATTACAGAGCTTAAAGCTACTGAGCTCAAGCTTCAGAGCAGCTATGAGGAGTTGGAGACTACTTATGAAGAGCTGACTGCCCTGCAATCGGAATTGATGGAACAGTATAACAAGTTGAAGGATTCTCAGCTAGAGCTACATGAGCTGGCGTATCGGGATACATTGAGCAATTTACCAAATAAACTGTCTCTCTTGGAAGAGCTTAAGGAATTTACGCAAAACAACAGTGATCGGGGACTTATTTTATTTTTCCTTGATATCGATAATTTCAAGTACATCAATGATACGATGGGGCACAATTTTGGCGATGAACTCCTTGTCCATGTCAGTGACAGATTGTTGTTTTTATCTAACGGTAAGGACAAGCACTTCCGTTTTGGTGGCGATGAATATGCCATTATTTTAAATCATATTCAGGATCAAGCCGAAGTTACTGAATATGCGAAACGATTGGTTCAAGGCTTGAAAGAACCATTTGTGCTGGAGGGAACTCAGGTTTATATTACGGTAAGCATCGGGATTGCAGAGTATCCTGATCATGCAAAAAATGCAGAAGAATTGCTTAAAAATGCCGATGTGGCAATGTATAAGGCTAAAGAACAGCGTCAAGGGGCATTTGTTGTGTACGATTCTTCGATGCAGCAGCCGCTTGATGAACGGGTTATGATTGAGAAATATTTGCGGACTGCGATCGCTAATAATGAATTGTATTTAAATTATCAGCCAATCATTGATCTTGAGTCAGGGAACGTCTGGGGCTTTGAAGCTTTAATTCGTTGGAACAATCCGGTCCTTGGTTTCGTATCCCCGCTTTCTTTTATCCAAATCGCCGAGGACTGCCGATTGATTCTTCCAATTGGAGAATGGGTGCTGATTACGGCCTGTCATTTTATGAAGTATATGCATCGGCAAGGGTTTGAAAATTATCATATTTCCGTGAATATATCCGTTGTTCAGCTAATGCATGAGGGCTTTACGGATATGGTGCTGGATGTTCTTGAAGAGACTGGGCTTGACCCTAGCTTTCTGGAAATTGAGGTTACGGAATCCGTTGTGATGGACTCTTTTGAAGCAACTGTTGCTAAATTGGAGTTTTTGAAAACGAAGGGCATTCAGATTGCGCTTGATGATTTTGGAACGGGTTATTCCTCCTTGAGCTATTTAAAACAATTACCGATTCATACGCTCAAAATTGATAAATCCTTTGTTGACGGAATTATCGATACGCTGGATCATTTATCGCTTGTCGATTCCATCGTATCAATTGGTCATGATCTTGGAATGAAGGTGACGGCAGAGGGAGTAGAGACAGGGGATCAGGTTGCATTTTTACAAAATTGTAAATGTGATAAGATTCAGGGTTACTACTTTAATGCTCCAATGGCCGAGGAAAAGGTGCTGACCTGGCTATCCGAATGGAATGAACATTCTAGAAATAAACTTTGCAAGCATAATCCATAGTCGGGAGATTAACAACATGGGGATTACACTCTATGGGCTGATAACTGGTTTAATTATTTTATTGGTATTTGTTGCGATGGGGTCTATTGTTTATAGAAGTCTGCGTAACGGAATTTCTCCAATGCCTTCGTCTCGGGCAGTCAGACGTGCTGTCGCTGCGGAGATTAACTCCCTGAATAGAGTTCGTACTATTGTTGAAGCAGGCTCTGGGTGGGGCACATTAGCTTTTTCTATAACTAGACAGGGAAGAAAGGTTAGGCGGGATATAGAACCGAAAATCATTGGACTGGAAAATTCTATGGTACCTCTTTTGTTTTCGCAGCTGATGAGTGTAATGCTTGCTGAAGAAATGGTTACTTTTGTTCGTCGAGACATATACCGTTTTTCTTATCGAGAAGCCGATGTAGTAGTATGCTATTTATTTCCTCGTGCCATGCAATCGCTAAGTATGATATTTCAGGAGCAGCTGTCAATAGGAACTCGAATTATTAGCATCTGCTTTGCGCTTCCTGGCTGGGTTCCGGAGAAAGTGATTGTCTGTGAAGATATGTATCATACCAGGATTTATGTATACTCTGCCAGCATTGTTGGATAAAGCACTCATTCAGTAAACATTAAGTAACGATTAAGGCATCTTTTATTTTGATGGTGTATACTTGATGGAGTACATATTATTCAGGGGGGATCAATAATGACGATTTCATCTGTATCAGGGAGCGGTACGTATCCTTCAGTTTCGTCAAGCGAAATCGCGAAATTGGAAAAGCAACTGGCTAAGCTGCTTAAGGAGCTGGGGGAAGTTGCGTTTAGCGATGCTGATGAGAAAACGAAGCAATTAAAAACTCAGCAATTGCAGCAGGAAATCCAGCTAGTACAGAATCAAATCATACAAAAAAAGAATCAAGCTGCCACCGAAGAAAATGCAAAAAGAATGCAAGATAACAATGAGCCCGAGTCAGACTCCAGAAAGCTGGGGATTAACGTTGCTCAAAAAGAGGGAAGTATCGATATTTCGATTTAATTAGTTGTTATGTCATAGAATAAAGTGGAGTGCAAGAGAATTCTTTTTCTCAAGTAGCTCCATTTTTT
>RCUF01000376.1_pt1 | contig 15364 bp, 12 predicted proteins | sample 2166311 | NCBI WGS metagenome assembly RCUF01 (sample SAMN09932608, study PRJNA488358) | compost metagenome | feature: garden; material: soil; isolation source: compost soil in 4-hydroxybenzonitrile-enriched culture | place: Germany: Experimental Botanical Garden Goettingen | collected 2016-01-27
AATGCCAGAAACAGAGAAATATATCTACCTGGAGAATACGCATCGCAAGCCCCTTACCGATGATGAATTGGCACGCTGTCTGGAGAAGGTATTATATTAAAAGGATCTTAGAACTTCTATGACTTCTGATAAAAGAACCTTCCAATCCATGAAGTTAGATGGACAGGAAGGTTCTTTATAACCTGATCTACATATTCGTTGAGCTTCTTGCCAAGTGTGGATGTGATTCTCAGCCATCTAACCGTCAATGTTTTTATAGGGCAATAGGTATTTCTTGGGGGAGAACTCGTGATTCTTAGCACGCCACGAAACTATGAAGGCAAGTAGCATAAGAATCAGTAACGCTCACGGGAAAGAGCTGCTTCCAAGTGTCTCCAGAAGAATTTCGCCAAGCAAACCGCCTCCACCAATGGCCAAATTCCAAGCGGTTACAAGCATAGACTGTGCCACATCTGCGCTCTCACAAGGCAACAGTTAAATAGACAACAGCAGGTTGGTGACTTCTGATTCCCAGCGCCAAAGATGCGATAGCGAAGCCGAAGGTACTCACAAGTACCAGTAGACGCAGCCAGCGGTCAATGAATACACCGATCAACCCGATTCCGGCAACCGAAGTTATTCCAAAAATAAGCAGCACCACATCTGTTTGGGAAGCCAGTCCAGCTTGATTTAGATAGGGAGCGATATAGGTGTAAAGAATATTATGCGCTAGCACCCAAATTAAAACGACAGTTAAAGGTATATTTGATATAACTGAAATACTATTATTTCATGGAGGGAATAACCGTATGTTTATAACGGGTGTATGTCTGTGAATATGAATCATCTTGAAGTGTTTATGAAGGTTGCGGAGAAAATGAATATGACGGAGGCTTCCAAAGTGCTGTTTATTTCCCAGCCTGCGGTTAGCAAGGCTTTGATCCAATTTGAAAATACTTTGCAGGTGAAATTGTTTATTCGCGACAAGCAGAATGGACTCGTACTGACCGAAGTGGGAAAAGAAATGCTGAGTCTGGCCAGACAAATGAAGGAAATCGAAGATAAAATGGTTCAGCTTGCGTGTCAGGAGAATAAGCTTTTACGCGGTAAAGTAAAAATAGGCTCCTTCCCGGCAGCCTCTACGAACTTGCTTCCAGAAGCGATCTGCTTATTCCGCTCCCAATACCCCGATGTCACCATTGAACTGATGGAAGGAAACACGAATCAAATTAAACAATGGGTGGAGGATCGCACTGTTGAAATTGGAATAGTAGCTTCTCCTTTCGATCATTATGACGTCCATATTCTTGAACACGATTCCATGGTTGCTATCATGCCGGAGAATCATCCATTGCAAGCAGAACATGAGGTTTCTCTGGAACAGAACAGGAACGACCTTATATTCTGTAAAGGAGGACATGAATCTGCTGTATTAAACACCTTGCATGAGCAGCAAATTCCTTTCCAGGAGAGTCTCACGGTCCAAACGGCTGAAACCTTAGTCCATATGGTCCAAAAAAAGTTGGGCATTGGCATTATATCGAAGTTTACGCTTTCCTCGGTGTCCCATACACTAATCGTTAAAGAGATCATTCCCCAAATTTCGCGGGATATCGGAATTATCGCGCATTCTTTTGATGAAGCGACCCCGGCAGCCCGTGAGTTTGTAAAAGCGTTGGGTCAGTTATATCGTTCGAGTGAGTAACTTAATAAAAGGGCCTTTGTAAAAGCAAGGGCCCTTTTTGTTTGGTTTGTATTGGGGAGATATGAGGAGTGGAGTACAGAGATTATTTATAAAACGGGAGATTCATGCTGTTGTTGCAATACAGACTGAACAGCCCGCTGCCAGCCAGTATAATATTTCTCTCTGGTAGCCTCATCCATCTTTGGTTCGTATGCTTCATACATTTTAAGATTGGATGCGATTTGCTCTGGATCGGACCAAAAGCCTGTGCCGAGCCCACCGAGATAGACCGAACCCATGGCCGACAGCTCGGCACATGTGGATCGGGTCACAAGGTTGCCCAGAATATCGGCCTGAAATTGCATCAGCCAAGTGTTGGAGGAAGCCCCGCCGTCCGTGCGCAGGCCGACCAACTCAATCCCGGACTGTTCCTGAATAAACTCTATAGCGTCCCGTACTTGGTAAGCGATGCTCTCCAGCGCAGCCCGGACGATGTGTCCTTTGCCAGTTCCACGGTTCATACCGATAATTGCCGCCCGGGCGTAGGGATTCCAATAGGGAGCGCCCATTCCGACAAAGGCAGGCACAAGATAGACGCCATCGTTTGCAGGAACGCTTTCGACTAAGCGCTGCATTTCCTCAAAGGTAGAGAACAGTCCTAAGTTGTCCTGCGTCCATTTGATGCTGTCGCCTGTTGTCCGGATGATGGCTTCAAGCGCATACGTAACAGTTCCGCCGGCCCCCCAGGCGATAGCGGTTACAAGTCCGTCACCGCCATCCACCGGATGATTCCCTACGTTCATTAATACAGAGGTACCCGTGCCAAAGGTTGCTTTGGCTGTTCCGGGCTTGAAACACAGATGCCCATACAATGCCCCTTGTGAATCCCCAATGACGCCCGAAATCGGTATTTTCTCATTGAAAAGGTCGCAATCTGCCGTATATCCGAAAATAGCGTCGGATGGTTTAACCTCAGGCAGCAGGGAAGAAGGAACGGAGAACAGCTGGGCAAGCTCTTCATCCCACTCCAGCGTGTGGATATTGAACAGCGATGTACGGCTGGCATTTGTAAAGTCGGTTGCATGGTTTTTACCGCCGGTAAGCTTCCAAACCAGCCAACTGTCCATGTTCCCTGCAAGTAGCCTCCCTTCAGCCAGCAGGTTGGCAGCTCCTTCCGTATGTTCAATGATCCATTTGAACTTGGCAGCGGAGAAATAAGGGTCAAGCATAAGCCCTGTTTTGGCGTGGATGGTTCTTTCGTGGCCAGCTTGCTTCAGCTCGGCGCACAGGTCCGCCGTACGTTGGCATTGCCAGACAACAGCATTATATATTGGCTGACCAGTCCTCTTATCCCACACCAATGCCGTTTCGCGTTGATTGGTGATTGTCAGCGCAGCTAGTGCGGACGGGTGGACGCAGGCTTGCTCCAATACGCTGCGGGCCGTTATTTTGACATTTTCATAAATTTCGAGCGGATCATGCTCTACCCAGCCGGGATGGGGGTAATATTGCTTATGCTCCATCCCGCTGCGGGCGATTACTGTACCCTGATGGTCTACAAGGAGTGCTTTGGTGCCTGAAGTACTCTGGTCGATGGCCAATATATATTGTTGATTGTGCTCCATATGCTTCGCCCTCTACTTATTAATCAATTCGAATGCAATTTGTTTGATATTGTCACCCGTAATGCCGTAGTGGTGGAAAACTTCCGCCGATTTACCGGCAATCGCCGGCTCATCCGGGATGCCGAGCACTCTCATAGGAACCGGGTGATTCTGCACAACAACTTCTGCCACGGCTGCGCCGAGACCGCCGTAAATGCTATGTTCCTCAACGGTAATGATGCGTCCAGTTTCACGTGCAGCGGTAATGATCGCCTCTTCATCCAGCGGCTTGATTGTATGCATGTTGATTACCCGGGCGGATATGCCTTCGTCGTTGAGTGCCTTGGCGGCATCGAGTGCGATTCGCACGGTTTCACCGACACCAATAATTGTAACGTCGTTGCCTTCTCTCACAGTTATAGCTTTGCCTATTTCGAATGGGTAATCATCGGTTTCGTAAACGTCCTCAACGGGATTACGCCCGATTCGCACGTATACGCCGCCGTCATATTTTACAAGCGCTTCGGTCAGTTTCTTCGTTTCGTGACGATCAGCAGGCAGGACAATCGCCAGTCCCGGAATTGCCCGAGCTACTGCGATATCTTGCACGGAGTGGTGTGACATGCCAAGCGCCCCGTAGCTGACGCCTCCGCTAATGCCGATGAGCTTCACATTTGTCCGCGAATAAGCAACGTCAACTTTGACTTGTTCAATACTGCGCATACTGAGGAAGCAGGCTGGTGAAGTCACAAACGGTTTTTTGCCGCTGTGGGCCAGGCCTGCAGACATGCCTACGATATTCTGTTCGGCAATGCCGACCTCGACGAACTGCTGCGGGAACGTATTGGCAAAGGGAGCCATTGCAGCAGAACCGCGCGAATCGCTGGCCAGTACCATGATATCACGGTCGTCTTTGGCCAACTCCAGCAGTGTGTCACAGATTACTTGGCGATTAGGAATTTTATTCATGCTTAATGCACCTGCCCTTTCTGCGTCAATTCTTCGATCGTTGCCTTTAGCTCTGTGAGAGCCAGCTCCAATTCTTTATCATTAGGCACATGGTGATGCCATGCCGGGACATTTTCGGCGAACGATACGCCTTTGCCCTTGGTGGTATTGGCCATAATTAACGTTGGCTTTCCGGCTACTTCAGGGGCGGACCTGAATGCCTTAAGCAATTCTTCCATATTGTTGCCGTTGATAGAGACGACGTTCCAGCCGAAGGCAGTCCACTTCTCTTCCAGCGGCTCCAGTCCCATGACTTCTTCGGTAGCACCGCTGATCTGGAGTCGGTTGCGATCGATAATGCCGATCAGGTTATCCAGCTTATAATGAGAGCCTGCCATAGCGGCTTCCCAGTTGGAGCCTTCGGCCTGTTCGCCGTCTCCCATTAAACAAAATACACGGTAAGGACGGTCATCCCGCTTGGCAGCTAGTGCCATGCCTACGGAAATGGGCAGGCCGTGGCCGAGGGCCCCGGTGTTCATTTCAATCCCTGGAACCTTGTTGTTCGGGTGGCCAATGAGTCGGGTGCCGAACTGGCTATAGGTCTCCAGCTCTTCTTTTGGGAAAAAGCCCCGGTCGGCCAGAATACACCATAGAGATTCTACGGAATGCCCTTTGCTGGCGATAAAGCGATCACGGTCATCCCATTTTGGATTAGCAGGATCAACGTTCATGATTTCATAATATAAAGCCGTTAAAATGTCTGTATTGCTCAGCGATCCCCCCGTATGTCCCGTTTTGGCGCGGTGAATGATGGTTAGCAGGTCCATGCGGATTTGTGCGGCTTTTACTTTCAGTTCCTGGATTTCCATAATGTCCTCCTCAAGATAGGTATTATAGGGATGGGCTTTGTCGCTTTAGACGTCTCAAACGTGAAGGTTCGGGCGCTTATTACGGGCGAGATCGGATCCTCTAAGCCAGCTTTGAATTTCCTGTTCCGTGGGATCGACCGGATCAGGTGTCAGGCCGGGTATATAATTGCAGGCCTCATAAATGGCCGGGATCACATTGGCGTGGATACCTACGGAATGATGGACGTAAGGCCCTTTTACGAGTTTTTCCTCCCACAGCGGCCAATCGTTTACTTCCACCCATACGTAGGAGCCGCGGGTATAAGGACCTTCAATACCCCGGGCACGCCCGAGGAACATGGAGTACTCACCGTGGTCGCCGTCAAATCGGGCAATGGTCATACCGCCACCGCGGATTTCGCCTTCATGAGTTCCGGGAGAATGGTCGTCGAAGAGAAAATGTTTGCGTAACTTCGGTTTGTTCTCTACGGAGAGCGAGACCGGGAAATTGCCACAGTGGAAGAGAAGTTCGCCGTTATCATTCTCAGGATGTCGAACAGTAATATCTGCGAAGAAGGTTGGCAATGTGTTCATGGAGGCAGCCTGCACCATAATGGAAGTAATGGCTCCATGGATATCTGTTTCACAAGTAACCGGAATTTGTTCGTCAGTCAGGATTGCATTGGCCAGACACGGCATAATAGATATGGCATCCTGCAAAGAGGACCAGCACTGAATTGCGATAGCGCTGCTTCCCGTCTCACGGGCGAAGGATTTCATGGCGACCTTTAAAGCGGCTATCCGTCTTACATCATCTTCGGTCACTTCACTGTAATCGAGTTTTTCTTTAATGTAATCCATCGTTTCCAGAAGCTCTGAGCTATTGCTGGAGGCGATTTTTTTGGTTCTAAGCTGAATGTCGACAATGGTAATGGGATGAATCTCAATGCCGAAGCGTTCCAGCAGTTCGCCTTCATTGCACATCATCGTCCAGAATGAAGCGGGGCGGGGGCCAATCTGGAGAATGCGTAAGCTCTTGAATTGGCGCACGACGTTGGCGGCCGCCACAAAGTTGGTAAAGCCTCTTTCGAAAACCGGATCATTCACCCAACTGTTCGTTACATAGGTGAAGGGAACGTTGAATCTTCGCAGCACTTTACCTGTGGCGAAAATACCGCATTGGGTGTCGCGAAGGCGCATGCCGTCCGCAAGCGGCGCTTCATCCCGCGGTCCCCACAGCAGGACAGGCTTGCCGAGCGCCTTGCCTACACGAGCTACAGTATCTTCTGTACCAAAGTTGCAATGTGGGAAAAAAACAGCGTCGACTTCTTCTTCTTTGAATCGCTTTGCGATTAAATCCGCGTTTATATGGTCGTCATACAGCAAGCCTTCCTCATTAAGGCCCTCCAGGTCTACAATGTCGATATCCATGCCAAAACTCTCAATTTTCTTGCGAATTTCCACTTTGTACTTAAAGGCATCGTCGGCGCTGAACGTAAATCGGCGCGTCGGAGCATAACCCAACTTTAATTTCTTCATGATCATGTCTCCTCTGTACTTGAATAAACAACATTTGCTGAACAAAATAGAATAAATAAACTAAACAAAACCAAATTAGTTTAGTTGTAAAAACTAAATTCAATGACTATTTCTATGTCGAGGCCATAGTAACATCGAATTAAAACGGTGTCAATTAATTATTTAGTGATATTTAGTTATAAAAACTAAAAAAAATAACTAAACAAATATAAATAAATTCAGCTAATTATTGCATCGCATCTCAAATCGGTGTAAACTTCATTTATTCACTTCACTGCTGTGTTCATCTTATTTAGAATGGAGAATTAGGGCATGAAAATGGAAGACATTGCCAAGCTGGCCAACGTATCCAAATCAGCTGTTTCACTGGCCTTCAGCGGCAAGCCGGGTATTGGCCCGGATACGCGTGAACGTATTCTCCAGGTAGCCCACGAGGCAGGATACAGTCCCAAAAGCAAGACGATAACGGCTTCAAGAAGTGATAAGTCCTTGCTTTTTCTCGTGTGTACAAATTCGGGCATTGTCCTTGAGGAATACTATCAACAGCCATTTTTTAAAGAATTAATCCAGTTTATTGAGGAACGTTGCCGACAAAAAGGGTATTCGTTGATCTTCTCGACGGTCGACGTAGAATTTTTCCAGAGGGATATCCAGATGGTTGCAGAGGAGAAACGCAGTGCAGGCACCATTGTTCTGGGAACCAATCTGACCCGTGAGCAGATCAGTGATATTCATGGCAAGCTACCGAATCTGATTGTGCTGGATACCTGCTTTGATACGCTTCCCGTACAATTTATCCAGATTAATAATGTTATGGGTGCTTATCAGGCAGGAGCTTATTTATGCGACATGGGTCATACCTCAATCGGTTATATTGCTTCAAATGTACGAATTCATAATTTTGAGGAACGTAAACGCGGATTTTTGGCGGCACTCATGGAACGGGGGCTGAAGATTCCGGAGGCACAAATGCTGGCTGTAGCGCCAACCATTCTTACTTCGCAGGAGGATCTGAATCGGCAGTTAACCGTTTATCTGGAGAGCGGGAAAACTTTGCCGACGGCCTGGTTCTGCGAATGCGACTATATTGCTATCAGCGCTATGAAGACCATGAGCGAGCTTGGCATCCGGGTACCGCAGGATACTTCAATTATCGGCTTTGACAACATTACGGAATCGGTCATTGTTACGCCGGAGCTAACGACCATTCATGTAGAAAAAGAAAGAATGGCCGTTCTGGCTGTCGATCTCCTGACCGATACTATTGAGCAGGGAACGCAGGTTACAGCAAAAATCACAGTGGATACGAAATTTGTAGAGCGCAATTCCTGTGCTGCTCCTGCCACTTTCGTACCTAAAGGCGAGCTAACCGAGCAGGCCTGAGTAGAGGATAGATTTTGACAAAAGAACGGGGGGTCACCTTGAATGAATACGCGAATGGTTTCGATTCTACAGCATTTGCTGGCTGCGGACACTCCTGTCAACAGCGAGCATCTGGCAAAGTTGATCCAGGTTACTTCCCGTACCGTACGTAGCGATATCAGAGAACTGGATGAATTTCTGGCCAAGCATGGAGCATCGATTCAGCCTGTTCGTTCAAGGGGGTATGAACTGAAAATCACGGACGACCGCAGCTTTCGTACGCTCCTACAGCAGTTGTTCCTGTATAACGAACCGGATGATCCCAATTCTCCTGAATACCGACAGCGTTATTTAATCTCGCGCCTCCTGCTTACAGAAAATTATTTGAAGCTCGAAGAGTTGGCGGATGAGTTATACATTAGCAAATCCACCGTACAAAATGATTTCAAAGAGGTTAAGCATATGCTACAGGCTTACGGAATCGGCATTGATAAGCGCCCGAATTACGGTGTCAAGCTGAGGGGCGACGAGGTTCGCTTACGTTTCTGCATGTCTGAATTCATCGTCAACCGTTCTGAAGAAGAAAGGGCTGGGGGCGTGGAGGCCGCATCGAGAATGGTTACCCCTTGGGAAATGACACTCATTCGAGGTATTATTCTGGAGCAAATCCAGAACCACGGGGTCACTTTGTCGGATGTTGCCTTCAACAACCTGTCCATTCATATCGCTATAGCTTGCAAGCGTATTCGCGATGGGAACCGGGTCGCGATGCTTTCCGATGAAAGGGAAGATTTTCGGGCTACCGAGGAATTTCGAGCCGCTGAACATATTGTTAGCCACATTGAAAAGCAAATGGATTTGACCTTTCCGGAGGATGAGGTTGCTTATATCGCCATGCATCTGGCCGGGAACAAGTGGTTTGAGGGAGTTACGGAGCAACAGACAGAAGAGACAGGGCCTCAGAAGCTCTTGGATCGGGGAATTTATGAGCTTGGCAGAGAAATGCTGGCTGAAATTGACAGGGGCTTTAACCTGAATATCAGCCGGGATCAAGAACTGTTAATGGGCATATGTCTTCATCTGAAATCGGCGCTAAACCGCGTAAAATATAGGATGAATATCCGTAATCCGATGCTGGATCATGTGAAGAATAATTATCCTTTGGCTTTTCAGGCGGGGGTCATAGGTGCCAAGTTAATCGAGAGCAAACTGAATTTGACCATACCAGAGACAGAAATGGGTTATTTGGCGATTCATATCGGGGCCGCCATGGAAAGGCAGCAGATGAACAACAGACCTAAACGCTGCCTTGTCGTATGCACTTCGGGTGTTGGAAGTGCCCGCTTGCTGTATTACAAGCTACGTAGCAAGTTCGGTGAAAGGCTTGAGGTTGCTGGCACGACCGAGTATTACAAGTTGCAGCAGGTTCCTTTGCATGGCATTGATTTTGTGGTAAGCACAGTTCCAATCCCGCAGACATTATCCGTTCCGGTCGTGGTGGTTCAGACTCTGCTTGGCGGCGGTGACATCGATAAGATTGAAGAGCTGCTGACGGATGAAAACGAATTTACTTTCCGCTACATTATGGAAGAGCTTGTATTTCTGAGACATAACTTTACTACAAAAGAAGAGGTTATTACTTTTTTGGGAGAAAGAATGCATGCTTCCGGATTGATCCGCTCTTCCGAGGGATTCATCGGATTGGTGATGGAAAGGGAAAATGCTGCTCCTACGGCTTACGGAAATCTGATAGCCATTCCTCATCCTATTATTCCGCAAAGCAACCGGACGGTATGGGCGGTCTGTACACTGAAATCTCCCATAGATTGGTCCGGCAAGCCCGTGCAGTTCGTCTGCCTGCTCAGTATTAACAAAAACGGCGACGAGCCTCCGGCGAAAATGTATAAGCATCTGATGGGACTACTCGACGACTCGGATATTATCCAGCAAATGCTGGAATGCAAAACCTACGGGGATTTTGCTCAAATTATTGTCAAACATAAACTGTATTAAAATAAAGCTCTGCACGACATCTGCTTGGATTTTGAACAAGCATCGTGCAGAGCTTCTCTATTTTTTTCCATTGTAAGCATTTCCGCTTCTAGTGGAAAAGGGTTGCGTTTAGAAGTCGGCAAGAATCGTATACACTGAATCTGTAAGCTAAAGAGATGAAATGCATGAGGTGAATTCAATGGACGAGTATCAGGAAATCATAATGGGACTTATAACAAATTCGGGTATTGCGAAGAGTAAAGCTATGGAAGCTATCAGCTTTGCCGAGAAGGGTAATGCGGAGCAGGCAGCAGAATGTCTTGAAGAATGCAAGAACGAGCTGGTCCAAGCGCATAAATCGCAGACGCGACTGATCCAGCAGGAAGCGGGTGGGACAGCTCATGAAGTGACACTGCTAATGGTGCATGCACAAGACCATCTCATGTCTGCCATTACGACCAAGGATCTGGCGAGACATATCGTGGAACTTTACAGCAGATTGAACCGTTACGAAGCAACAGTATCCATCACACCATTATCGGGGAGGAATAACCAATGAAACAAATTACGCTTGTATGCGCAGCAGGAATGTCTACAAGTATGTTGGTACAAAAGATGCAGAAGGCTGCACAGGCTCAAAATGTTGAGGTTGAAATCAGAGCTACTTCCGAAAGCTCTTTTAAAGAGTATGCGGACAAAACGGACGTATTGCTGATAGGACCGCAGGTTGGCTACTTGGAAGACGATTTTAAAACCAAATACGAGCCTAAAGGCATCAAGGTAAGCGTAATCGACAGAATGGATTATGGCATGATGAATGGTGAAAAAGTACTTGCCGAAGCCTTAAATCTATAATCGTCTGTACATATAGATCAACACTTTTTCATTGGAGGTGTTAAATGAAATATCATAAATTGAAAGCGTTTGATTCCAATTTTCTATGGGGTGGATCGACCTCGTCCTATCAGTTTGAAGGAGCATGGAACGAGGACGGAAAAGGGCCGTCTGTTATTGACACCCGTCCGCCCCGGGAAGAGATCACTGATTATAAGGTGGCAAGCGATCATTACCATCACTATAAGGAAGACATTGCCTTACTGGCGGAAATGGGCTTTAAGGCTTATCGCTTCTCGGTGGCCTGGACCCGCATTTATCCGCAGGGAACAGGGGAATTGAATCCGAAAGGCATACAGTTTTACAACCATTTAATTGATGAGTTATTAAAATACGGGATCGAACCGATCGTGACCATGTATCATTTTGATCTTCCGGCAGCTTTGGAAAAAGAAGGCGGATGGTCGAACCGTAGTACAATCAACGCATTTGAAACGTATGCGAAGACATTGTTCGAACACTTTGGGGACCGGGTGAAATATTGGTTAACTATTAACGAACAAAACATGATGATTTTGCACGGTTCCGCTTTGGGAACGTTGGACCCGAACCTGAAGAATCCGAAAAAGGAATTGTATCAGCAAAATCATCATATGCTTCTGGCTCAAGCCAGGGCGATGATTCTGTGCAAAGAAATGTTACCTGAAGCTAAAGTGGCACCGGCCCCTAACATCTCGTGCGTATATCCAGCGTCTTCGCGTCCGGAAGATGTGCTGGCGGCTGATAACTTCAACGCAATCCGCAATTGGTTATACCTTGATATGGCGGTGTTTGGCCGTTACAATACGCTGGTCTGGAGTTACTTCGAGGAAAAAGGCTATACGCCTGAGATTCAAGAAGGGGATATGAGCATTCTGGCCGCCGCGAAGCCAGACTTTATCGCTTTTAATTATTACAGCTCTGCAACGGTCAAAGCCAGTACCCAGAATTCGGTAGAAAAAGGCGGGATGGGAGATCAGCAAATCTCAGTTGGAGAAGTGGGTGTTTTTGCTGGGAGTGGAAATGAGTATCTGGAGCGAACGGAGTTCGGCTGGGGAATTGATCCGGCAGGCCTGCGTGTTACTCTTAGGAAGATCTATGACCGCTACCAGCTACCGCTGATCATTACCGAGAATGGACTGGGGGCTTTTGATTCCTTGGAAGAGGGCGATGTTGTAAGAGATGATTACCGCATCGATTACTTGCGCAAGCATATCGAGCAATGCCAGCTGGCTATTACGGACGGGGTGGAGCTGTTTGGTTATTGTCCTTGGTCCGCAATTGATCTGGTCAGCACCCACCAGGGAGTAAGCAAACGTTACGGATTCGTCTATGTTGACCGGGATGAGTTCAACCTGAGACAATTGCGGCGGATTCGCAAGAACAGCTTCCATTGGTACAAAAATATGATTTCCTCAAATGGAAGCGCTCTCTAGATTATTGTTCAACAGATGAAACTCTAAAACAGGAGTTGAAGGAATATGGCTAACGAAAAAAAACTATCGCATAAATTGCAAAGATACGCTGGGAAAATTCAGCAAAATCGCTATATGAGCGCTATATCAAATGGACTGATGTCCACCCTTCCTTTTTTGATTATTGGAGCATTTTCGACGCTTTTCTCCGCACTTGCCTGGGAGCCTTACCAGAACCTCATCGCACCCATCAAGGGTATTATCGGATTAGGATCGACGATGACAACTGGCATCGTCGCCCTCTATGCAGTCTTCTTCATTGCCTACAGACTGGCGCAAGCTTTTGACAAGGACCCACTGGTTCCTGCAGCAACGGCACTGCTCTCGTTTCTTATTTTGACGCCGATTCAAACATTCGATAAAGTCCGGGCGCTTCCACTTCAGTGGCTCGGTGCGCAGGGTTTGTTTGTCGCCATGTTGGTTGGCTTGCTCGCTTCCCGATTGTATATCTGGATTGTCGATCGCAACTGGACCATTAAAATGCCCGAAGGAGTACCGCCTACCGTTGTCAAAACATTCTCAGGATTAATTCCGGCGATACTCGTAGCTATGGTATTCGTTATCGTTTCCGGTCTATTCATGCATACGTCATTCGGTACGGTCCATGAGTTTATTTATACCTATCTGCAAGTGCCACTGGAAGGACTGGGTGGATCACTGGGGGCTATGATTGTCGCCCTCATCATTATGCAGGTGCTCTGGATGTTCGGAATCCACGGTGCAATCGTAACGCTTGCCATCGTCAAACCGATCTGGATGAGCCTGGATCTTGCCAATCTCGACGCTTTCCAGGCGGGAGCTCCGCTACCGAACATTATCGGGCTGGCTTTCTGGTATATCTTCTCAAACTATGCGCCGATGCTGGGCTTCGCTCTCCTGCTGGTCTTCTTGGCCAAGAGCAAGCAATTACGCACGATTGGCAAGCTCGGCCTTCCGGGGACTTTCTTCTCGATTCACGAGCCACTCAATTTCGGAATTCCAGTTGTTTTGAATCCGCTCCTGGCTATTCCGTTTATCAGTTCTCCTATCGTCTGCGCCGTCCTCGGTTATTTTGCAACAACTGCGGGCTTGCTGCCTGCGCCCATCGGAATTTACCCGGCATTTGGCACTCCGATTTTTGCTCTGGGCTTTATTGAGGGGAGCTGGAGACTTGCAGTTGCACAGCTTTTGCTCATTCCCGTTTGTATGCTGATTTACTATCCGTTTTTTAGAACGCTTGATAAACAAGCGTTGAACAGGGAACGCGAAGCACAGGAAAAGTCAGAGCAGGAGGGAACGGCTGGAGCCCAAGCTAGTATCGTTACTTCATAAATGAGCAATAAAAGGGAAAGCGGCGAACTGTTCGCCGTTTTCTGTCATTACAGCAATAAGGGGGATGCCGTATGATAAAGCTTGGCATAGCGGAGAATAAACGTTACTTTGTCAATGAAGGAGTTCCATTTTTCTATCTGGCGGATACCGTCTGGAGCGCATTTACCAACATCTCACTGGAGGAATGGGCTGATTATCTTGACTACAGAAGTAGCCAGGGGTTTAATGTTCTGCAAATCAATTTGCTGCGGCAGTGGGATGCCAGCGGCAGTGATTTGGATTACGAACCGTTCGAACGGATTGAGGACGGGAGCTACGATTTTTATTCGCTGAATCCAGACTATTTTGACAGGGCGGAGACAATGGTCGAGATGGCGGTGAGCAAGGGATTTGTACCCGCGCTTGTTTTGCTTTGGTGCAATTATATCCCGGATACATGGGCGGCCAAGCTTCGTGATGAGAAAAAGATGCCTCTGGAGGCGGTAGAACCGTATGTGCGTTACGCGGCAGACCGATTCTCAAAGTATCACCCTATCTATATTGTGAGCGGGGATACCGACTTCCCGTCAGAGCGAGCGAACGAGTATTACCGCACCACACTTCACGTTGTGAAGACACATAGTCCGGAGTGCTTGACTACTCTCCACATTCAGGGGAGACTGGCGGATCTGCCGGATGAGTTCATTAACGATCCTAATTTGGACTTTTACATGTACCAATCAGGTCACAATTCGCAGTTTCAGTCCAAGGCCTACACCTTGGCGTTGGACTTCTACAACAAGCGGGTAACACGGCCTGTGCTAAACTCGGAACCTTGCTACGAGATGATGGGATACAGCCGGAGAGAATACGGTCGTTTCGGCCGTGCCGACGTGCGTAAAGCTGCATGGCAAAGTCTTTTGTCCGGTGCGGAAGCCGGCGTAACCTACGGAGCACATGGAATATGGAGCTGGCACAAAAAAGGGAAACGATTTGGAGTTACTGGGGAAGGTTTTGATAGCCCCTATGAATGGCAGGTTGCCCTTAAATTTGAGGGAGCGTGGGATTATGGATTCGCGAAGTGGCTGTTCCAGATGTACGGACTGGTAGATTTGCAGCCTTGGAACATAGTACTTAAAAACACGGAAGAGATTCGAGTTGCCTCAACCAGAGGCTTCGAAAAAATTGCTATTTATGTGCCGGTGAACACGGTCCTGAAGCTAGACGCCGATCTCAGAGAATATGACTTTACGATTATCGACCTGGAATACCGCCGATTTGCAGCAGCTTCGGTAGCGTTTCAGGGCAATGTAACGGTTATTGATATGCATAATTTTGAGGGGGATGTCATCGTGATTGGCGTGAAAGATAAGAATTGAGCGTTCGGGCAATCTTCATTCAAATCTCTGTTAGATATCGCTTGCAACCTTTCCATCCTGAACTACGTCAAAGAGGTTGTTAATGGCCAGGCGGCCTAATTCAACTACAAGGTGGAACTTGACATGAACATGAGAAAAAGTGCATTTGCAGCCATTACAACTGTAGCCATTTTGTCCTTCTCCGTTGGAGGTCAAATGTCTGCGGCAGACCGTCAATTCAAGGATTTGGACAACGTAAGCGGCAAAGAAAAAATTATATCCCTTAAAGATCAGGGTCTGCTCAAAGGTGCCTCTGACACGCAGTTTCTCCCGTCATCTAAAGTGACCGCTGCCCAGGGCATTCAGTTGATCTCCGGCGGACTCCAGCTCAGTTTGGCCGCTATTGATTTTA
>RCUF01000377.1_pt1 | contig 15351 bp, 13 predicted proteins | sample 2166311 | NCBI WGS metagenome assembly RCUF01 (sample SAMN09932608, study PRJNA488358) | compost metagenome | feature: garden; material: soil; isolation source: compost soil in 4-hydroxybenzonitrile-enriched culture | place: Germany: Experimental Botanical Garden Goettingen | collected 2016-01-27
AGGCGCTCGTTTTTGTGCAAAGACCAGATTATTCGTTTTACAGGAATTCTAACGGGAAACGATAGTTCAATCTCCAACTAAGACTAGGCTGCCGATCAATGTCGGCAGCCTAGCTCTGTCTTTGCACATTAACGTAAACAACCCAACAAGATAAATGTAGGTTTATTCCATACGTTTGAGACGCTGGTATTTCTCCAATCATAGCGAAATTCCCAGAACTTATATTTAACATATTTATCCATCTACTTTGCCCTTGTGACAGCGACGCTGGTACTACCCCTTCTTTGGATGATTACACATAGGGATGCAGCCAATAATAATGCACCCTTTCTCGTTGTGTTATTAAATCAGCAATGTTTAGCTTGCTAAATATATTAAAAAAGATGGAGAACTCATGATAGATTATTCTCCATTTGTTGCATTAATTGTCTTAATATCAGCCGATCTTCCGTAGAAATGGATTGAAGTAGTTTTTCCTGCTGTTGTCTCCATTTGATCTCAACCGGTGTCTCTAATTCTTTGCCTTTGTCCGTTAGGAAAATGCGCATTATCCTTGCATCTTGTTCGTCACGTTTACGATATATAAATCCGTTCTGCTCCAATGATTTAACCATGTTCGTTACCGTAGGCGGTTCGCATTTTAAGTGTTCACATAGTTGCATTTGTGTTACCCCATCACCCAACCACAGACGATACAGCAGATTATCTTGCCCTACATAAAGGTTAAGTTCCCTGAGAGATTCACTATAATTTCGACGCATTTGGGAGGAGATTCGATCTAACGACTGACGAATATCACAATCCACTTGATCTGTCATTAATTCATCATCCCTCGACTCGAATGTTATTTAGCGGGCTAACTATATCACGACGAATTTGATGTGTCAAATTAATTTATGATGAACTTCCTTCTGGTCAAAAAAGTTTCTTCCCTGCTTCATTTTTTGGCATATCCCTGTTTGTGGAGATAGTCCATCATTTGTGGCTGAATGCTTCTTTGGAGATGATCATGAATGTGATCACTCCATCCTTTTACTTTTTTCACTGTGAAAGGCGCGCTTACAGACCGATTTTCATAATACTTCAACATGGTCTTATCATAAGTTGCTAATTTCAATTTATCGAGTGTTTGATATTGGTTTTCGTGTAAAATCATAGATTTCGGCAATCTGGGCTTGAGTTCAGGTTTATCTCCAGATAGATAACCGATACATAACCCCACCAAAGGGATCACATACTTCGGTAAATTCAAAATTTCAGATAATTCATTAATGTTACTTCTCACACCACCAATAAAAACGCCACCAAGTCCAATAGATTCTGCTGCGGTTAAAGCATTTTGCGCCATAAGCCCGGCATCAAATGAACCGATTAAAAGAAATTCTATATATTCAAGTTCAACTTCAGGGGCTATTTGATGATTCCGGTGGAAATCTGAACAAAAAATCCAGAACTCTGCGGCTTCTTCAATATAAGGTTGATTAACCGAAAGTTGCATCACCTTTCTTCGAAGATCTGGATCTGTAATTCTAATAATAGAAACGGCCTGCAAAAGACTGAATGATGATGTTTGATTAGCTGCCTTAAAGATTTCTTCTCGTTGTTCTTGTGTCAGTGGTTGATTTGTATAAGAACGAATGGACGTATGATTATGAAGTAATTTAAGGGTATTATTCATATGAATATCTCCTCAATGTTATTATCATAAATAAAAGTGTTAGCAAAAATAGCAATGAGGTCTTAGTTATAGGTGGCCTCATATACTAACTCAATACAAAATTGCGTTACATTACAGACAATCCTCCATCAATTCATGATGAGCACCCGTAATATAAGAGGCTTCATCACTCGCAAGAAACAAAGCAAGGTTCACTACCTCTTGAGACTGACCTAATCTTTTGATGGGAACTTGTTGTGCCCGTTCTTCAATTGCCTTTTCACTTAGAGCTTTAGTCACAATGTTTGTTTGTATAGGTCCTGGTTGAATTAGATTTATCCGAATTTGATCAGTGGCAAACTGTAGGAAAAAAATTTTTGAGATCTTCATCCGATGGTTTTAACAATTTCATCAATCACTTCTTGACACGTTAGAATTTGCTGAATACCACCAGCTGATTCGGATACACTAACGGTCCCATTAACCAGATCGCCATCTAACATTCCTATTTTGAACCCTTCTCCATAATATTTGTATGCTTCTGCAGGCTTTCCTTGATTAATGAGTTCTAACGCTTTTTTGCCCGCTTCTGTAGGAATGGTTCTCAAATGTCCTGTACCTGATTTAAATTCAATAAACTCTTCACTTTTTACCTTAATGATGGCTTTCTTTGTTTCCATACTAGCTGGATTTTCTTTGGTCACTATAAACCTTGTTCCCATATATACACCTTCCGCACCCATAGATAGTGCTGCTTTCGCTCCCCGACCATCTATAATTCCTCCAGCAGCAATAACAGGGATTTTTACAAGTGAAGTGATTTGTGGAACAAGGGAAAGCGTACTAATTTTATAATCACTCATATGACCACCAGCCTCATAACCTGTAACAATAAGGGCATCCACTCCTGTTTTCTCAGCTTCTAGAAGCTTTTCTACAGTCGGACTTAAGTCTCTGTAAACGACCTTAATATCTTGTTCTTTAAGCCGTTTCAGTTCACGATCAACCACATTTAGCCCAATGGCAATAACGATTTTCACCTCTTCTTTTACCAATACATCAAAAACTGCATTAGTAAAGGGGTCTTCTGTAGCCCCTCCCATTGGGAAAATGTAGTTTACTGCAAATGGTTTATTCGTTAATGCTTTAACCTTGCGAATTTCCTTCGTTAGTCGATCTGCCATATCCTCTGCACTTGTTGCTTTTTCCGTTTGGCCAGCATTTGGCCCCAACACACCCATTCCACCTGCATTGGAAACTGCTGCAACAAATTCCGCGGAAGTGACCCATGTCATAGCAGCTGAAATAATAGGATACTCTATTCCCAGTAGTTCTGTAATTCGGTTTATCATCAATGATTTCGCCTCTTGTTTAATTGATTTTTTTATTATTACTTCTTATACCTATTTTCAGGGTAAGGTAGCCCTAAATTCCCCCGAAGTGTATCCTCCTCATATTCCTTTCGAAATATGCCTTTATCTTGCAATATGGGTACAACCAATTTAATAAAGTCCTCAAATCCTGCTGGATAATCTTGTCTAATCAGCAAGACATCCATGACGCCTTCTTGATACCAATCTTCTATTTTTTCTGCAACATTCTCCGCAGCTCCCATCAATTGAGGTTTTGGCAATCTATAACCTTTAGGCATCCATGATTCGATTTCTCTTAGCTTTTCTAAGGCTTCTTTTTCCGTTTCACCAACGATGGGGCTATGTGAAGGCATAATCAGTAGATCGTTTGGTGAACGTCCTTGATTTTGCACTTTTCTTTTAAGTTCAGCAGTGAATCTCTTAAGATATTCAAACTGATCTCCAGGAGCCATGATGACTTCGGCATGCTGTGCAGCTATATCCATGAATTCCATGGAAGTTCCGGCTTGAAAGACGACCGGTCTGCCTTGCCGGGATCGACTGATATTTAATGGTCCCTCCACTGAAAAGTAATTCCCGGTATAATGCAGCGGATGCATCTTACCAGGGTCATAGAATACTCCGCTTTTCTTGTCACGTATAAAGGCATCGTCTTCATACGAATCCCAGAGGCCTTCAACAATCTCTAAAAACTCCTTTTTCATGGGATAAAGATCTGCTTTCCTTAAATGGGACCGACTGTAATTGGCTAACCCTCCCGGATTAGAGGTGATCGCATTCCATCCTGCTCGGCCCTTGCTAATCTTGTCGAGTGAGGCTATTTGTCTAGCAACAGTAAATGGATCAGCATATGAAGTAGCTATTGTTGCGGTCAAGCCAATGGAATGAGTCACCATACTCAATGCAGACAAAATAGATACGCCCTCAAACATGCTTAGATAGTGTGGTATCATGCCAGGTCCAATATGACTTACGTCTGCTAAAAAGATGAGGTCGAACCTTCCCTGTTCAAGTTGCCTGGCTTTTTGAACGTAGTAATCAATATTTTCACTGGCATCTGCTGGAATAGCGGGGTGTCTCCATCCCGTGTAATTCCAACCAACGCCATCAATAATCCCTCCTATTTTTAACTTTCTTCCTTCCATTGTTGAATGATCTCCCTTTCATGAGGTTCTTTAAAGTTACAGTCAAAAAAGGAAAGCAGGTTATCTAATTGCTCTGGAAAATCATTTACCCCAATAATTCTCTGGACCTTAGCAATGCCCACATGGTCCAGCCATCAGCTGCAGAAGTCCTAATGTTTTGGAGACTTTTCTTAGCATCACTTCCGTTATAGACATGAACGAAGTCTAAAATCGAAAGCTGTAGTCTATTTCCTGTATTCACTTATCAGTAACTCCTTTCTGTGTTATATTTATTTAGCTTACTAAATATAAAAACGCAATCTTAGTTACCCTATTAAACTATAAAACGAATACAAGAACATTATCCTTTCGCATTTTAGGTTAATTAAAATTAATTGTTTTGGTTTGTTGACACAATCATAAAGTCATTATGTTCATTTGCAAAGAGGGCAATATAAATGAACATAGTACAACTTTTTGTACCTTAAGATTAGGAGTGATATCAATGAGGGTCTGTAATGAAGGATTTGATAAAGAATTTATGGATGAAAAAAGGGATATGTACGCGATAGCATTTACCCAAAATGTTCTTTCAGGACGTTGGAAATATTTTATATTATGGTATTTAAAAGGAGAAACACGCCGTTATACGGATATAAAAAAATTTCTTGGAGGTTTATCACAAGGCTCTCTCACAAAGCAGCTTAAAGAGTTAGAGAACGATGGAGTTATTAAACGTAATGTTTATCCGGAAGTTCCTCCGCGAGTAGAGTATTCATTAACAGGCAAGGGAATTAAATTACTACCGATCCTTGAGAAGATGGAGGAATTCGGTAAGGAATACGGCGAAAAACCTTAATCTGATGAAGTTTCCAAACAAGCCTATTACCGAAATTTTGAATCCAAAGAAAACATTTTTATTTAAGTCTTTCCATCATCTCTTCGACAATTTGAAAAAGCCAATGAACATGTTCATCATTGGGTTTATTGAACCATTTATCCCAATCTAAACCCGAATGAGGATACTGTAGGGCAGGGTATTCAACTGGATTGGTGAATGGTCTGTACTTCATCACGTTATCTTTCAGTGTTTGAAATCCTAACTCTTTAACAAATTTCTTTGTCATTGTGGACTTCCCTGCACAACAACCACCATTTAACCAACATAGATGCTTTAATTGTTCCTTCAAATATTCATCATTTATTTTCATTGTAATCCTCCTCAATTTTTTTAATATTGAGGGAGGTGACGGATTCTTATTGGTTTTCTGTAACTGTAAAACCACATAGTAAATCCCCCTTTCATTATCTTAATCAATCGTATTCGACATATTTTAGTTAATTCCTTCCTTCTCGTTATCCTGCCCGTTAGCGCAACAAGGCTGCCATTCAATCCACGGCAGCCTCATGGTTTAGTTTATTGAGTTGCCTCAACAAAGACCTCTTCTTTTGCTTCCCGTTTTACGGCTTCAATCAGTATTTAGACAATCTTTTACATATGTGAAATTTGCAACTTTCCCCTCTAAGCCTTCCTCATCCTGGTCACTTCCTCTTCCACCATGAGCTCCCTTCTAAAGGAAGTCTTTATGCATAGGTATACTCCGGTCCCAATCGTTCGATAACTCGATCCAACTGTTTGGTTAGATAAGGCGAAACGTCACCAATGCCAGCCACTGCTTCTAACAAGGGAAAGGGTTGCCCACTCCACGGGCCTCGTGGATCAAAGACTTGTCTACCGATTCGCAATCCTCCTGTTTCCTTGAAGATGTTCAATCGTTCCAATCCTTCAATAAGCAGCCCGACCGGCAGTGTTTTGTTCCTACGTCGGGACCATTCTGCCAAGAAGGACATGCCGCGTAATATATCATATTCAAAAAACCTCGGAAAGCAAGGCTTCAGCCATTCCATATCGATGACGCTTCTATTTTGTTTAGAACATACAAGACGATGCTCAATTAAATAACGTGCGCCTTCATCTAAGAAAACGACTTCCTGTTCAGTAAATTCACGGTCTGTATGCCATAAGATAGCTTCAAGCGGAGGAAGTGTTGAAACAATAGAGCTCTTTTTAGAATGAGTATAAGCTTCAGGGTCGCAGTTCAGCCCGCCATCAGGTAACTGATGCTTTAAGAGCCATTCGCGAATCCAAGGCAGTTCCTTGTCCAAATCACAGCCATACGCCATTAGAATCATATAGTATACGGCAAGTTCACAATGGCAGCAATCCATCTTCATCTTATCACTTTCACTTGTAGGATGGTCATCGGCGGATATGATGAAGGTCGGCCAGACCTGAGTTTCGAGTAAATATTTTGCTCCGACAATAGCAGACTCGGGAATTAGTTTCACCTCTCCCATTTCATAAAGAGCAGCCATATGCCACCAAGCTCCATCCCATTTTCGACGGCTGCACTCGCCGTGAGTCATCCCCAAATGGGGAGTAGATTCAAGGAACTGTATAGATTCTTTGATTGCTAAACGAATATTTTGATTTGTTTCCATCTGGGTATCTCCTTTTTGATTACCTCTACTTCATGCTTCAGTTAAGCAACGCTCATCTTGTATACCCTTCCACTCTTAAAAAATTCGATATGTTATTAACCCATCCTGCCCGTTAGCTTAACAGGCAGCCGATATTACGGCAACCTATTCTTATGAGACCATTCGTGTTGCGTTAATTATCTTAATCTCTAGGTGACCTTTAAGGCAAAATGATAAAACGCATCGCCACGAGATTGGTTCTCTACATCTTCATCCATCCACCATACCCCGTATGAATAAAAATATGTCCCTTTTTCTGTAGGAACTTGAAAACTATTTTCTTTCAATAAAACTTCTGTAAGTCTTCCTTCATAGAATTGCTCGACATGAAATTTATTCGGTTGGGGCTCATAATTCATAAGGAATTTTACAACATCACCAGGCTTTACTGGAATCGGTTCTTTTCCTTTTAAAAGTTCAACTGGACCAGCTGAATCCACACATGATGTTGTCCAGCAATATGTGCCGAGTTTTGTTTTGTACATTCGTTTATCAATCTGAATTTGAACCTTTGGTGGTTTCTCTCCCTCAAGGTCCTTGTTTTTTGGCTGAACACCCATGCAACCAACTATACATATAAGAGTTAGTGCCATAACGAATAACAAGACTGTATTCTTCATATAAACCCTCCTATCTATATTCGACCCTAATTATTCAACGATAGAAGAAGTAATTTACTGTATAAATCGATTTCTGTGCTGCGGCATTTACAAGGCTGACATGATGATGTTTGCAGGTTCATCGTTGCTCACATTGACGTTTTGATAAGATGCGTAGCCGCCAAATACATGAAGTCCAAAGTGGCCTTCTGCAAAAGTACCATCCATTACATCTATGACTTTTTGTCTATCCACATAAACTACAATATGCGGTCCATTCGCTTCTATTTTCACCTTATAAGTTTGACCTGGCTGAATGAAAGTCGGTACTTTCGCAAGAACCTGCCGTTCTTCAAATCCTCCATTAATTTTATAGAACAGACGGATCGCCTTCATGTTAGGGTCTAGATTCAGATAGTAACCACTGCGCCCATCCTCGCTAGCCCTGAACAAAATAGAACCTGCCCCTCCTGTTTCACCAAGCATCATGTCTGCTTCATACGTAAAATTCCCAGCCTTCTCTTTAGCGATATAATTCGCATCGCTGAAATAATTACCACGAATCCCATTCTCGCTAACTAACCATGAAGCAGCAGACAGATCTTTGGTCCATCCACTCAGGTTTGTCCGGAACTCACCACCTGTGACTTTAACGAGCACACTAGCGGATGCTTTACCATCCGGAGTAGATACGGTGATCGTGGACTCCCCTTCTTTTTTCGCCTCAATAACCGCCTGTGAATTGTCTACCACGTCTATGGCTATTACTTCTTTATTGCTGGACTCCCACTTAAGCGGTTGAACGCCAAAACCTGGTCTGTACTCGACCATTGCCTGCAGTGTGTCCGACCCCCCTATACCCAGTTCCCGAACCCTCGTATCCATCTTTATCTGAGCTTTTGAATTAATGTCCTCATTCCAGACGGATTGAAGTTGATGCACTTTCAAGGAAACAACGTTCACATTCCCTCCTTTCACGTAAAAACTCATCGCTCTACTGGCTGGATTAGGAAATATAACATCTGAAAAGACGACTTTGCCACCGTTACCAAAGGCTTCAACGGAAGACTCATCCACAAGAATATGCATCTTGACCCGATTATTCTCCATTTGCATCGGCGCTTCATGTTTTTTATTGAAAAGGCTGGAAAAGTCCGTTACTCCAGATGCAGTTCGGTCCACAAACATTTTACTCCCGCTTGCGGTATAACCCACAACCGTCTTCTGATTTGCACCCTCACGAAGGTTAAAGCCGAACTCGGTCACTGTGCTGGCTTCAGGGATTTCAATTTCAGCTTCAATTTCGTAAGCACCTGAAATGATGCCTTTTAGCAGGTTCCCGGAAGAAGGACTCACCCCTTTGTTAGAAGCAGAGTACAACGGTTTACGCAATGATTCCAATTCTTTAATTGGACTTTGTGCCATCCGAATTCCATCTTCGGTCGTTACCAATGATACTTCTCTCGGAATGGTTAGTTCGCCTTTCCAATTCGTCGTTGGGAAAGCGAACGGATAGTCCCAATTCGTCATCCACGCCATCATCACTCTGCGATGATCAGGCATGTTAGCAAAAGACATCGAAGCGTAAAATTCTTTACCAAAATCTGTTCTTAGCACCTTACCCGCCGGATTATCATTCACGAATTTACCATTGGCTGTTAAATGACCGATAAAATACTCGGCATCTGATCCACCTGTTTTTGGATTCGCTCCCGTACTGATCATCATAACCCACTTCTTCTGTGACGTTCCGTCTACCGGAAGCTGGAACAAATCAGGGCATTCCCATACACCTCCGCGGACGTAATCCCCGTATCCCCAATTATCTGTCAATGTCCAGTCAAGTAAATTCGTTGACGTATAGAAACGAATATGATCTCCTCCGGACACAACCATAACCCATCGGTTATTCTCGTCATCATAGATCACTTTCGGATCGCGGAAATCCCAACCCCCAGGGTCTTCTCCGCTCTTACCTGGGTTCTCGATCACGATCGGACGGTCCTTCGAATATTCCCAAGTGCGACCTTGGTCCTTGCTGTATGCCATACCTATACGCTGGTTCCCATTCGGGCCATCCGGATTATAGGAAGTATAATATGCAATAAGGCCCTTGCCTCCTGAATCCCCGAATAAACCGGATGCATTCGTCATATCCGCAACAGCCGATCCAGACCAGACATGTCCGTGATCATTCCACGGAAGTGCAATCGGAAGCCGCTTCCAGTTCAGCAAATCTTTACTGACAGCATGCGCCCATGTGCCTCCATCCTGATGGAAGAGATGATATTCCCCTTCGAAGTAGACAAGTCCATTCGGATCACTTGCTGAACCACGTATTGGCGTGTAGTGATACTGAGGACGATATATTTCGTTATAATATTGGCTCGATTCCGTCACATAAGTATCCTGGAAGTAAGCCGTCCCCTGTTTGACGACGATTCCGGTATTTCCATTCGTGTAGGTTGAATCTTTCACGTCAATCGCGGCCGTAGTGTATCCGTCCAGGAAGACCTGAATTCGATTTCCCTTTGCCTTGATCTCCACATGATGTTTGGCTCCCATCTGACTCGGATAAGTACGCAGTGAACTTGCAATTACTGTTCCTTTCGTACTCGTCAAACTTACACGGACCTGATCTCCTTCCTTCGTAAGAGTAGCTTCATATCCATCAGCTCCATCGGCGGAGGAACGAAATGCGAGAGCCGCAACAGAATCAGGAAGAAGGGTAATATTCCCTTCATACACAATATCAGCCGCCTGTTTGTTATAGATTTGCTGTGCCTTGCTCTCATGTGCTATCGTCCCTCTTTTGCCGCTGATATCAGGCTGCCATTTTCCCTTACTTGCAACCACTGTACCCAAATTACCTTTCAGATCGCTCACCACGATGTTCGAAAACAAGGCGGATCCATCCCATACATGAAGTCCCAGCTTTCCGCTTCGATACGTAATGTCCTGAACATCAATCAAAGGTTTATATTGATTGCCCCAATATACTTTTAGCGAGGAACCCACTGCCTTCACTTTGAGATGATAGATCTGCCCCGCTTCAACAGAAACTTTACGCTCCTCCTTTAATTTCCCATCTCCATTCCTTGCATCCCTTAACCGAATCAGACCTGTATCCGGAATGATTTGGAGCATGTACGAGCTAAAGCCATCCTCATTAGAACGGAACAACAACGTTGCGTCTGCCTTCGTATCCCTGATCTTGACATCAGCTTCATAGATAAAATCATCGGACACCGTCTCGGAGATGGCCGTTACATTTTCTTTAGGCTGCGAAGTCAGCAAGATTCCTTCTGAAGTATACTCTAATAACCCTTTCCCTTTCACTTGCCAGCCTGTCAAATTGGTGTTTGATTTGGTAGCGTTTTCAAAAATAGAAAGCTCCTCCTTTGCCTGTTTACTTGCTTCCTGATCAGCGAACACAGCCCAACCCGTAGCCGGATTAGATGTAAAAACGCCCATTGAAGTGAGAGATAACCCCGTTGCCATCAGAAGACATATTGCGAATTTAGATTTATCTTTCATTCCTTACCCTCTTTTCTAATGGAATTGAAAGTAGCGGTCAGCAACTCGAGCTTAACTGGACGAGTCCTGGCAGCACAATATAATCAACAATGTGATCCAGTATGACACTAGAGCTGACATAGCCGTTCAGGTTCTGTAGCACAGCCTTTCGAATCAACGGGAAGAGCTCTTAGCTGACTTAATTCACTTATGGGTGTTTGGATTAAGCAAATTCCCTCCGAATACGTCCTAGGCTGTATCTTTCGGGGGATTAACATGTGACCACGCCATTCTTCTGAAGGAAGAGTGGAAGCATAACGCCAATTGTTCATCCAGCCGACCCAAAACTTTCGCGCGTCCTCGTTCGGAATGCCATCCCAGGTTACGGCCGCCTGCCGGTGGTTCTGAATCGTTTGGATTCACACCAATTCTATCCCCGACACTTAGCATCAGAATCCACTTAGTGATATTGGGATCTTCATCCACTTGGATTTTAAATGCCTCAGGACATTCAAAAATATCCTCGATGGATACCCGGAATATCAGAGCTGAAATCGCTCGCAAAAAACCATGCCTTAAGATTGGAATACGTATAAAATTTTACATGGTCTCTTACGGCGAGTACCATAACCCACATTGACGATTCTCTATACCAAAACACCTTCGGATCACGAAAGTCTAGCATTTTCGTTGGGAACAAAACAGGATTACCTTGCCTGTGTATCATAAGGGGTATGTTGGTAGAACAGGTGGTACTCTCCTTCATGGTAACCCATGCCGTTGGGATCATTCATCTAATTTTCCTTCGGCTAATAGTGTAATTGGGACTGTATTTATTTTTATAAAAAATATTCACTGGTTCCTTTTCTGCTACTCATCTCACCAGATAAATGTATTTCTTTAATGTTACTCACCCTCCTTTTAGGTTATTTAGGATCTTAATAGAAGTGATTCAACTAGCTTGGCAACTAAATTGGAATGCGTGCAAATAACTGCTTAGTGTACCTGAAAAATGCATCTCTTATGAACCAAAATAATCCAATAGCGTGCATTTGTCAATTTTTTTTTACTTCATTCCAAATATTTTTGGATGAATGAGCTTGTTGATTTTACATTTGCACAAAAATATATTAAATCACTCGAAAATGGCAACTTTTATTTAATTTTATCTAATCGTCCTTCTTTATTTTGTAAACTAAATGTATCTACAAATGTTCACAAGTTCTTGTTCTTTCCGGCAAAGGAACCAAGCTCTTGGTCTGGCCGCGGCAGCTGCAACACGTCCGATCCTCCTGCAGACGGTCCGATTTCTTCCCTATCTGGAACCCTCCCTTAAACCAAGCCTAGGTTGCAACCAGGAACGAAAAAAGGACGCTCATTAATCCATGAACGCCCTTGCTTCAGAACTCACAACTTTATTTGACACCTTAGTCACCCTATTTTGATAAATGGTGACTAAGATGCTCATGTTTATTTTATTATTCACCTCTGATTTTTACAATTTTATGCTTCTTCATTCAAGACTAAATATCCACTCATTTGCCTTGAAAAAATATTAATTCTATCGCCTTAAAAAAACGACACTACATATTTTCTGCAGTGTCGTCTTTAATCCGATTATCTTAAGTAATTTAGCGAGATAAAATCTTACTTTTCTTTTACATAATATGAACTGCAATCTTTTCATCGAGTTATTCAGCTTGCCATATATCTTTCAATTTCCAATAGGTCAATTCATTTACTAGTGCCTCTCCACCCTCCGTTATGATTTCTATGCCTAGCAATTTCTCACTCGGATAGATGCGACTTGTCATCGTAGCTTGTCCTTCATTCGCAAACATTTCAATGGATGAGCGATCCAGATATACATGCAATGTCAGCTGCCCCCCAGCATTGAAGGCTGTTTGACGTACTCCATCTGTCTTCTTACCTGATTTAGAACAATTAAGCATAAGTTTCTGCTCCGGAATAGAATATGTGATAACTGTTTCTTCTAGACCTGTTCCACGAAACTTCAAACCTACCATGTCTGCACTTGACTTCGTGAGGTCGAACACTACCTTAAGTTCAATCAGGTCGGCTTCAACTTCCTTAAAGTAACTTCCAGAAATGGCGCCATATTGACACAAAATATGTTCACTTTGACGAAGCAACTTCATTTCTTCTACTGGATTCATCAGTACTTTATTATTGTCACCCAACATAACTAAACGCGGGATCGTCATTGCTCCACACCAGCCGTCTGCTTTCGTCGGCATATCCGATTCCCACATATCCATCCAACCAATCGCAATGCGGCGACCTTGATCATCTAGAAAAGTTTGAACCGCATAGAAGTCATGACCATTATCCAACTCGATGAACTCTCCATGCTTATATTCATTACTATCATAATTATAATCGCCAACATAATATCCCGTCTGGAACAAGTTATTGTACTTATCTCCCTGCGCATCAATACCTTGTGGGGAGAACATAAATATATGCTTACCGTTCAGTTCAAAGAAATCAGGGCACTCCCACATGAAGCCCATATTCTTATCTCCCTGCAGAAGCACACCATGATAGGTCCAAGTTCTAAGATCAGGAGATGTATATAGAATAACACGCGGCAGATCTTCTTTCGTGCTATTACCTAGGATCATGTACCATGTATCCTCATGCTTCCATACCTTCGGATCACGGAAATGCTGGGAGCTATCTATCGGAGGTTCAGCGATTACGGGATTCTGCCTCAGTTTTGTAAAATGAATACCATCTGTGCTTATTGCCACATTTTGATTTTGGAAAAAGATATTGTTTGGTTGATCAATATAGTGATGGCCAGTATAGATCAATGTCAGTTCGCCGTTATTATCTACTGCGCTTCCTGAGAAGCAGCCATCAAGATCACACGCATCTCCAGGTACTAATGCAATCGGACAATGCTCCCAATGTACAAGGTCTTTACTCTTCACGTGACCCCAATGCATTGGACCCCAGTTCTCATCATAAGGATGATGCTGATAGAAGGCGTGATATTCACCTTTAAATTGAATTAATCCATTTGGGTCGTTAATCCAGTTTGCTGGTGCCATAATATGATAACCTAATCGGTACCGCTTGTTCATTTTCGCTTCTGCCTGTTTCAATGCTTCCTCAGCTTGCTTCGTATTGTTATTATATGTGTTCATCTGTCTTCCTCCTATGCTGTTTCAATAAGCTTGTTAGGCTTGGGGTTCAGCTTTTTCGGTTCTTTCTTTAAGGTAAAGATTGAGATTGTTGTAAAGGCAAATACGAAAACACCCATAATCACGTACGTATTTGCAAAGCCTCTAATGTCATAAGACATACCGGCGATTGGCGAGAAGATCGAAGCTCCTACCTGACTCATAAACTGGTATCCCACCAGATATAGGATCGAAGACAGACGCGTATCGAAATTAGCAGCCAAGTACTTAAATACGGAGATCAGCATGATTGGCAGTTCCAATGCGTGAATCAATTTCATAGCTGAGATACCATAAGGTCCAATAACTAAGCCTGAACCCATGATCCGGAACGCCATCAAGAACCCTGCCAATATCAGACCCTTTTTTGCTCCAATTTTGTTGACAATGAAAGGCGCTAAGAACATCATGCCTGCTTCCAAGAATACTTGTAGGGAATTTAAGTAACCGTAAACTTGATTGCCTAAAGCAACCGTTGAGAACGTCGATGAAAAGTAATTCGGGAACTGCTGGTCATACACATTGTAAACACAGGTAACACCAAGAACATATAAAATGAAGAACCATAAATGCTTATTTGCAAACAAATAGCCGATTTGCTTAAAGTTAACAGATTCTGCTCGCTCCATCTCGGAATCTGTCATTTCAACTTTAATTGTCATCATAATGATAAACAGAATGACAGCAGATACGGATGCAATCCAGAAGTTAATGTTAGGGTTGATATTGAAGAGCTGACCAGCGAAAAATGTTGCTGCTGCCCAACCTAGCGAGCCCCACATACGAGATTTTCCGTATTCAAAGCCATATTTTCGGCTGACTTTCTCGACATAAGATTCGATGGCTCCGATTCCTGCCAAAAAAGAAATACCCAAGTATAATCCACCTACAATGGCGCCGAGAAATACATTGTATTGAAGTAACGGCCCATAGATATAGATATAGAAAGGACCAACAAATAAGAGTAAAGAACTGATTAGAAATAAAATATGCTTCTTCAATCCAATTTTATCTGATATATAGCCATAAAGCGGTTGCATACATAGCGCAAAGATAGCGTTTACAGTAAAGATAACACCTGTTTCAGCACCATTCAGACTGATTTCTTGCCCTAGCCAGATGGAGAACAATGAGTAACTTGCTGACCAAGTAAAGAAGAAAAAGAAGAAATAGGCACTTAGTTTCCAGTACAAGCTCTTTGACTTTCTCATATCGAACGCTCCTCTAAGTTAAACATTTAATGTAAATGAAAGCACTTCCGTATTTACAGATCGATTATATGTCAACCGCTTGACATATTTCTAAAAGGAAAAGAGCTCTCCTCTTTGATTT
>RCUF01000378.1_pt1 | contig 15329 bp, 9 predicted proteins | sample 2166311 | NCBI WGS metagenome assembly RCUF01 (sample SAMN09932608, study PRJNA488358) | compost metagenome | feature: garden; material: soil; isolation source: compost soil in 4-hydroxybenzonitrile-enriched culture | place: Germany: Experimental Botanical Garden Goettingen | collected 2016-01-27
AAACAAGCCAAAGCATCACTACCTGGAATGAAAATAGAACACTTTAAATTGTGATCAAGCGAAATAGTGCAAATCGCATACATTAGAGAAATAATTTCCTTTATTTTAAAAAAACGAAGTGATTTCGAGATAATAGAGGAAGTATTTTCCCCTATTCTTACCAAAGCTGCTCCAAAATGCGAAAAATCTGCGGTTAGCACCAAATTAAAGGAAATAATTTCCTTTATTTTATGATCATGAGCGAATTTTGATGGAATAGGGGAACTTTTTTCCTTTATTGCTGCCAAAGTGTCAAAATGCTGAGATAGGCCTAGTCACGATTACTTGTAGCATACTTTTATTTTCGTAATAAAGCACAGTTTCTTTCAGATCCAAATCCGGCGCAATAACCAGACGAAGGTTTTCAGTGCTCATAAGGCTTTATCACACCGGAATTACCCAGGGATTTCCGGAGGAATTGCTAATGTCACACTAACCGGGCAATGATCACTGCCCATGATATGACAATCAATTTCTGCCTCCTGCAAGCTTGTTCCCAAACGTGACGATATCAGAAAATAATCGATTCTCCATCCGACATTGCGCTCTCTGATCTTTGGCATGTAGGACCACCAGCTGTACATATTCTCACGCTCAGGGTACAAATAACGAAATGTATCAATGAATCCGCTCCTGAGGAGTGTCGTCATTTTATCGCGTTCCTCTGGTGTAAAGCCGGAATTTCCTACATTGGACTTAGGATTTTTCAGATCGATTTCTTGATGAGCTACATTAAGGTCCCCGCAAACGACAACTGGCTTAATACTGTCAAGCTGCCGAAGGTAGTTCCGAAAACGTTCCTCCCACTCCAAACGATACGGCAATCTGGACAAATCTCTTTTGGAATTCGGCGTATATACTGTAATCAAGTAGAACGAATCAAATTCAAGTGTAATTATCCGTCCCTCTGGCTCAAAATCCTCTTCAATACCATATCGTACGGATAACGGCTTAATTCTCGTAAACACAGCGGTTCCGGAATATCCTTTTTTCTCGGCATAGTTCCAGTACTGCTCGTATTCCTCCCCAATCTCAAGAGCTATTTGTCCTTCCTGAAGCTTGGTCTCCTGAACGCAAAAAACATCTGCATCCACGGCTTTGAAGTAATCATAAAAGCCTTTATTTACACACGCCCTTAGGCCGTTTACATTCCACGATACTATTTTCATCATTTACCTTCCCCTTATTACTAGACCATCTTACTCCTTCTACTATTATAGTATATTATTCAGGTTTAGCGATACGTCCGCCCACGCTTCACAACTTCAGCATCATATAAGTTTACTGTCGTGCTAATGATGTACTCTGGCGGCTGTTGCCCGCTTTCTTTCGCTTTACGATGTCCTTCAAGATGTGCGTCACTCTTCTCCCAATTTTTCCATGCTTCAACTGACTCCCAACGAATAACGACTACAACTTCCTCTTGCTCCTTGCTTTTTCTGTTTACCATCACGCTAACATCTACGAGCCCTTCCATCTCATGCATAGGGCTATCAGCACTGAATCTTTCCACTACTTTATCGCTATTACCTTTTTCTACAACAATTGCTCTTGTCATAACAAACATAGAATTCGCCTCCTAATATTATGAATATTACTATGATAATGATTATCATTATTGAATCGCTAAGTTCTATTGTATATATCTTGCCACATGAACGTCAACAATCCATCTAAACCCAGAATGTATATATGTTTCTATACAAATAAAATAACGTGTGCTATGATATCAAATATTCAAATATTCAGATATATAAAATTACAAATATTAAGGAGTGCATATTGGTGGACGCGAACTTGCAGCAGTTTAAAGCCGAATTTTTCAAAGCCCTTGCCCATCCCATGCGAATTCGTATCCTGGAGGTGTTAGCCGAAGGCGAACGAAATGTGAATGAGCTGCAGACCATTCTTGGTTCAGAGGGATCGGCGGTATCCCAGCAATTAGCCGTCCTTCGGGCAAAAAATCTGGTCAACAGTGTTAAAGACGGAACTACAGTCGTGTACTCATTACGAGATCCACTACTGAAGGATTTACTTGCTGTAGCTCGGCAAATTTTTAACAATCACCTCATTGAATCTATTTCACTGCTCAAGGACATTCAGAAGCAATAATAAGAATGTCTTGCAGGCAGTCATCTTTCCATATTAAGAGTAGCTCTACTAGAAAGTTTCCCCGCTTTATGCAGGGGGCTTTTTGCGTTCAACCAAATGGTATTACATACAACAGATCATTTAGAAAAGAAGGGTTATTGGAATGAAGTGGACAGGAAGGTTCCAAGGTTATCATGCTGGTGCGTTTCGTAAAGATTTAATCTCGGGATGTATTGTGGGGATCGTAGCCATTCCCCTTGGTATGGCATTTGCCATCGCCTCTGGGGTCAAGCCGGAATACGGACTATATACAACGATTATCGCTGGTATTCTTATCTCATTATTGGGTGGTTCAAAATTTCAGATAGGCGGGCCAACCGGAGCCTTTATACCTATTTTACTTGCTATTGTAATGCAATATGGGTATGAGAATCTTCTGATCGCCGGATTTCTTGCCGGAATCATGCTGGTTCTGATGGGATTGTTCAAACTCGGCACACTCATAAAATTTATTCCCAAACCCGTAACCATCGGCTTTACTGCCGGAATTGCTATCACGATTTTTAGTGGGCAAATTGGCAATTACCTTGGACTGACCGGTGTACAGAGACATGAATATTTTTACGATAATATGAGAGAAATTGTCCTCAGGTTGCCTACTCTGAACTTTTACAGCGTTATTACTGCTTGTATCTGTCTCGCAGCTCTTATACTGACACCTAAATATCTGCCTAAAGTGCCTGCTTCTCTTATTGGTATCATCTTGTCCACTCTGTTCGCTGCCTTATTGTTTCCTGATAAGGTAACAACTATTGGTTCGGCCTATGGAACGATTCCTGGTGGTTTACCGACCTTCCATCCGATATCACTTACATGGAACAACATCGCACCTATGCTGCAGCCAGCGCTTATTATTGCGCTTCTTGGCAGCATAGAGTCACTGCTCTCGGCCGTCGTTGCGGACAGTATGACCGAGACGAAGCACAACAGCAATCGGGAGTTGATCGGTCAAGGAATAGCCAATATCATTACACCTTTATTTGGAGGTATACCTGCTACCGGAGCCATTGCTCGTACAGCGACAAATATTAGGAATGGTGCTGTATCTCCCTTTTCCGGGATAATCCATGGTATAGTCGTGCTGCTTGTTGTCGTATTGTTTGCCCCTTACGCTTCAGACATACCGCTTGCCAGCATGGCACCTATTTTGATGATGGTAGCTTGGAATATGAGCGAGCGCAAAGCCTTTGTCAAAATACTAAAAACACGTACAAGTGATTCAATCATTCTGCTTGTCACTTTTCTATTAACGGTATTCTCTACATTAACCATCGCTGTTGAGGTTGGTTTGGCTCTGGCTATTCTTCTATTTCTCAAGCGAATGAGTGAAATGCTTACCGTAAATAAAGTACTGCCTGATCATTCTTCGAGTAAACAAAAGGTGCATGCCCACATCGTTACAAAAGAACACGACTGCCCTCAAATCTCAATCTTTACTGTAGATGGACCCCTGTTCTTCGGGGCTTCTCAGACCTTCGAGAACTCCACATCTCTCATGAGAGAAGGGGAGAATTTACAGGTCATCATTATTCGTATGGGCAACGTACCTTTCATGGATTTAACCGGAGAAGCGAACTTCACAAATGTAGTGAAACGTCTACAACGGGCGGGCATTACTGTGTTCATTACCGGAATTCGGCTACAGCCACGAAGACTTCTAAGTAAAACCGGATGCCTTACAAGAATTGGGGAGGATCATGTCTTCGAGCATACAGGAGACGCTCTTGATCAAGCTCTCGGCATCATTCATTACGATAAATGTCTCTCTTGCAGGCACTTCGCGTTTAGAGAATGCACAAAGCTCAGCGGAGGAGAAATGACGCAACACAAGCCTGCTCTGCAGGCCAATTCTTCAAGCACACTTCTAAGTGAGGCATAAAAATAAAAATAAGCCATTCTTGTTCAATTGATAGTGACAAGAATGGCTTTTAATCATGGGAATACTAGCTTATAATTCAGATATGATTTTTATTTCCAATTTATAACTTTCAGGAGGGTTCCTCATGATGATCGAATTCCTAAATAACCATATTGATCTAGTAAGCTTACTGTGGCTCTTCCCTATAACGTTCATGTTTCATGACTTTGAGGAAATAATTACGGTAGAAAAATGGATTGTGCGCCACGGAGATCATGTCAAATCCTCGATGCCCCGTTTCGCGCAAAAGCTGTATAACTCCTCCTTTCGAGTGAATACGCTCCATTTTGCCAAGGATGTACTCTGGGTTTACAGCTTGATCGTCACCGTTACCGTGCTTGCCGTGTTCTTTCAATTTTACCTGCCGTTTCTTGCAACACTTCACGTATATTTCTTTCACGTATTCACACATGTAGGCCAATCTATTTTTTTGAGAAAATATACACCAGGCGTCATCACCGCGGTCCTTCCTGTCTTGCCGTACTCACTATATGCTTATTACCGACTGTTCGCTGATGGTGTTGTTACCTCACAAGACCTGACGTGGAGCCTGATTCTTATGGTGATCCTTCTTCCGGTCGCACTAACATTTTTAATTAAAGGTAGAAAAGAACATTTCACTTCTTAAGCACAAATTCATCCAGCTTCTCTCCATCAACGTCGTAAGCCTCGTAGACCAGCTTATTTCCATTTACGGTAATACCCGCAAACATTTGCTTATAGTTCTGAAAATGCACCGCATGATAAAACTGGTCTTCCTTCTTGTCATTAAACTTTTGTCCCGCTGTATTCGTGGTTACATAGACCGTACCTTCACCATCATTAACAATCACTCCATCCCGCAGCGGGTATGATCTTGAATACTCATGATTATGGCCTTGAAGCACAAGATCAACACCATACTCATCAAATACCTTGACCCACTTTTCAACCTTATCATACGTATTCCCGCCGTAAGCAGGTCGATGCATCGCGACAATGGTCCACTGCTGACTTGAGCTTTCCAGATCATTTTTTAGCCAACCTAATTGACCCTTAATATTTGACTCCGTGTTAAGAAATACGAAATGAACATGACCATAATCAAAAGAATAGTTAGTTCCGGAAATTGATTCCTCATCCCCATTGATCGGTAGATGAAAATGCCCTGCATAAACATCCGCATTCTTATCCACTTCATCATGGTTTCCGGTGACGGGCATGAGCGGTATTTGTGCCAGACGCCCCTTTGCCTTGTTTACAAAAAAGCTCCAAGCCTCCTCATTCTCTGGTTCCTCAGTCAAATCCCCATTGTGCACAATAAACTTAGCCTCCGGGAAAATAGCAAAAGTCTGATCTAGTGTTTTTCCCCATAGTCCAAAATCAGCCTCAGTCACCCCTTGTGAATCCGTCACATTGATGAAGGTGAAATGATCCTCGTTATCTTTTTCTGTAGTAAAAGTATAAGCTTTACTCCACTCTTCCTGCTTTCCGCTTCCCACCCTGTACACATAAGTAGATCCAGACTGTAATCCTGTTACTTCAGCTTTATGGACCGCTTTATTTTTCCCAGCTGAATTCTTAATCACGGACGAGGTTACCTGATAGGTTGTGATTAATGAGGATGGATCTTCAAGGACGTCTGCTTCTGTACCTTGAGCAATTTGTACAATGCCTTCAGCATCAGGATCATTCGTAAACCAGGTAAAAGCTCTGGAAGTTTGCCCATCACCTTTAAATGTAGTTATCAAATCATACGGATTTTCACCTCTATGATCGTTGACTCCGTGTTGTATCCACTGAAATACTATTACACCTGCTATTAAAAGAATACATATACCTGTAATCCACCACATATCAGACTTTAATCCTTTCATTGTTGCGCCCTCCTATTTCATCCATATGTTAACGCAGTATTAACTAAGTGTAAAATAACTTTCAGTTTACATTCAGTTTGCTTTAAGTGAAAAATAAGGTTCGCTTGTTAATATAGGTTCTGTAAACGACGTAGAGATGAAAAGAGGTGCATATGTGAATAAGAAGCTTAAATACCGTCATGAACTCAAATTTATGATTAACCAGCATCAGTACTTCCTGATCAGACAAAAATTGAAGAACTTGATGGAGCAAGACCAAAATGTGGGCGATGACGGACAATATCATATCCGCAGCTTGTATTTCGATGATATGGATAACAGTGCGCTGCAGGATAAGCTTGGTGGAATCCGGGATCGGAGTAAATACCGAATCCGTATATATAACTGCAAAGATAATGTCATCCATTTTGAGAAAAAAATCAAGTTTAACAACTTCATTGCAAAGCTAAAAGAGCCACTAACGCGAAAAATGTACGATGAAATTCTGATTGGAAACTACGAGGTACTGAATCAGCCTGAAAAACCGTTCAGCATGGAATTATACAACGAACTAAAACATAATTTGCTCCAGCCTAAGGTCATCGTCGATTACGTCCGCGAGCCTTATGTATGCCATAACGGTAACGTCCGCATTACCTTTGACAAGGAGCTTCGCACCGGGCTTCATGCCATTGATATTTTTGATCCTGATCTGAAACCTGTACAAGCTATCGACAACGATCTGATCATTCTGGAAGTAAAATTCGATGAATATCTTCCGGAGTATATCAAGCTCGCGGTACAGCTCGAAGGACTGCAGCAACAGTCCGCTTCAAAATACGTAATTTGCCGAAAATATCTTAAAACTAATTCCTGGGAGGATTATTGATTTATGAACACGACAACGACAAATTCTTCAACCACTAATTTTAGTGATATTATTAAAAATTCCATTATGGACAACTTCTCATCTGACATCAGCTTGTCCAAAATTTTGATCACACTCGGTATATCTTTTATTATTGGCTTGTTCATTTTCGTTCTTTATAAAAGGATTTTTAGCGGAGTGCTATATTCCAAAAGCTTCAATGTTTCCTTGATCGGTATGACGATGATTACCGCACTCGTTATTATTGCGATTAACTCCAATCTCGTATTGTCACTTGGTATGGTCGGTGCGTTGTCCATCGTTCGTTTCAGAACTCCGATCAAAGATCCAACAGATCTGATCTTCTTGTTCTGGGCTGCTGCTGCAGGTATCGTAACAGGCGCTGGTTTCTTCACACTGTCCATCATAGGTTCTGTCATTATTGGCTTGGTTCTATTCCTGTTCATTAAGAATACAAAGGTCGAAAATCCATACCTGCTCGTAGTTAACTGCGACAGTGATGAAAGCGAACAATTAGTGCATACGCAAATGACTCAATTCGTTAAACGCTATAATGTGAAACAAAAAACGGTATCCCGTGGCAACATCGAAATGACACTTGAAGTCCGTCTCCGTGATGGTGAGGGCCGTTTTGTTAACCAAATTTCAGAGCTAGGCGGAGTCAAAAATGCCGTTCTGATCAGCTTCAATGGTGACTACGTATCCTAAACTGCTTGGAGGTGTGAGTGAATGAGGTCAAAGCTATCCACTCTTCTTCTGTGCCTATGCTCTATAATCCTGGTCGTTGGGCTTACTGGTTGTAAGTCCAACGCGACTACGACGACAAGTAATACAAGCACAGAGAACAGTGCAAATACCGCAGTCTCTAAAGAAGAACAATACCTTGGTGAGTCTGTATTCCCTAAAGATAAGGTAGTAGACGTTAAAATTACAATTGATGAAAATGACTTCCAGGATATGCTCGATAACGCAAGTGCTGAAGAATATAAAGAAGCATCCCTCGATTACAACGGAATTCATTTCGATAATATCGGAATTCGTACGAAGGGGAATTTAAGTTTGCGCAGTGTCGTACAAATGTCCGATTCCGACAGATACAGCTTTAAGCTTTCTTTTGACGAATATGTGAATCAAACGCTAGAGGGCATCAGCAAAATCAATTTGAACAATAATTATAGTGATGCCTCCTATATGAGAGAATATTTAACTTATGAATTAGCCGAACAAATGGGCCTTCCTACTCCGAAGTATTCCTTTGTTAATGTATATGTAAACGATGAGCTTTGGGGTTTTTACCTGGCTGTTGAGCAAATCGATAATGCTTATTTGGAACGGAATTTTGGCAATTCTTACGGAGCTCTATATAAAGGTGAAATGACAGGCAGCGGCAGTGATCTGACATGGCTTGGCGAGGATACGAGTTCCTATACAGGTCTTGCTCTCAAATCAGAAACAACGAATGATGATATCTTGATTGACATGCTTAATGAGCTTAACAATGGTACTGATTATGAAAAATATTTGGATGTAGAGGAAGCTTTAAAATACATTGCTTTACAAGTCGTAACGAACAATACCGACAGCTACATTGGAGGCAATAAGCAAAACTATTATTTATATGAAGATGACGGTGTGTTCTCCGTACTTCCATGGGACTATAATATGGCCTTTGGTGGTTTAGGAGGCGGCGGCATGGGTGGTGGCTTTGGTCGCGGACAGCGTACAACCAATACCGAATCCACAAACACTACTGATAATTCCAACGCTCAACAAGATCGTGCAGCTGCTGCTGGTGATGCTGGAAAAGGCAATACTCGTTCCAGTAGCTATCTTCTAATCGATGAGCCAACTTCGGGATCGGTATCCGATCGTCCCCTCGTAGCAAAATTGCTTGCAGTCGATGAATACAAGGAACTTTACCATAACATCATTGAGGAAGCAGTTGAAGGATATCTCTCTAACGATTCGTTTACAGCACGTGTTCAAGAAGTTGCTAATATGATCGATTCATATGTCAAAGCAGATCCTAGTTCATTCTATACTTATGATGAATATACACAAGGCGTAACCAAGCTAATCTCAATCAATGCTTCCCAAGTTGATAATATTAGCCAACAACTTAGTGGAGAAATCGCCTCTTCTGGAGACGGCTCCGGCAGTGGTGATGCCATGGGTATGGGCGGTATGGGTGGCGGCTTTGGCGGTGGCCAACAATTGGGTAACAATACAGAGGGAGATCAACAAGCTCAAGATGCCCAAGGTCAAGGCATGGACGGTAATCCACCGGAACCTCCTGATGGGGTGCAGATGCCTCAAGGTGGACCCGGCGCTAATTCTACCCAAGGGCAAGAGGATAACGCCACAACACAAGATACAAATCAGAATGACCAAGGATTCGCTCGCGGTGGGGGATTCCCAGGTGGAGGTGGTGATCGCGGAGGTTTTGGCGGCGGTGGCCCTGGTGGAGGAATGAATCCATTTGGTCAAGGGGCTCCAAATACCCAAAATCAAACAACTGAAGCAATCACTGTAGGTGCATCTATTCTGGTGATTCTGTTATCCTGTGTTTTCATAAAATTTTTCAAGAGAAGACGATTGTAATTATACAAAAGAACGGCTCCTTCCGTAATGAAAGGAGCCGTTTCCTGTTTTATCTGTGTTGACCGATTCTAGCAAACGGAGCTGTCAACAGATCAATATCAGCCCACTCTAGTGGGGAATTTGATTCACTAACTCCAATTGTATCCAATGTAGTAGGATCATTTGGTAATGTATCCATCGGTGAGAACTCACCTTGATGAAGCATGATGCCAATCCCTACATTTTCAAGATCCGGGTTACCCAGTGCACTAAGTGGAATTCTCGCTTCGTAGAAAGTATCCCGGTTCACATCGTGTCCGAGGGATAAGAATTCAACCAGTTTGGTAGGATCATTTACATCATCAGCATCCTTCACACCCCATAGAGTGTTATATCCAGAGCCTTTAGCAAACTTCACAGTAATTCCAGCTGCAGCACCGGTTTTGTAGTTAATACCACCATCGTCTACTGGGAATAAACCATTAATTGCTTTGGAGATGTAACCACTATGGAACATGTTAGAAGCAATATTGAATTGATAATCCGGCAGATCTATTCCGCCCCAAATCGGTTGGTTTCCATTCTTTTTCCACATATCAACAGAAGCACCTTCGCCAGCAATCGTATCAATCGCGATTACTTGCGGCATATCCATAGAGCGAATCGGTGTGCCCCCGGCTGAGCCTGCATTGGCAGGATCAATAATATCCGTCACATCAACATATTGCCATGCCAGATAAAGATATTCATTATCCCATGCTGCCCATAAATGAGAAAGATCCATCGGTGATTCATGAAGTGACCAGTTGTCACCTAAATTACGCGGATCGTCCCCAGCCATATCGATGGCAATCAGCATGTCGTCAGTCCACTCTCCGCTATTCACACCATCAATTGAAATTGGAGTTGACACACGTTTACCAAGCGTTGGGTTAGTGGAATAAGGTTTGTCTCCACCCGGTTGAACAATAACATCAGGTAAAGTAGTTGTAGTAATTGGACTACTCTCTGCAGATATGTTATTTGCCAAATCATACGCCTTAACGGTATATGAATATGTTGTTTCTGCAGTTAGACCTGTATCTGTGTAGCTAGTTGTTAATGAAGTTCCTACTTGTACACTATCACGATAAATTTCATAACCTGTTACACCAACATTGTCTGTTGAAGCATCCCATGTTAGAGATACTACTTTAGCAGCTGGTGTTGCAACAACTCCAGTTGGAACAGAAGGAGCTTCTGTGTCATCATTTCCTGAGTTTGGTACGATACCCGATACTTCTGTACTGTAACCCGAGAAGTTACCTGCTGCATCAAAAGCCCGAACCTTATACTTGTAAGTTGTACCTACTGTAACAGCACTATCTGTATAAGAAGTACCAGTCGATGAGAATTTCACAGCAGTATTTGTTGCTACATCTGTACGAGTGATCTCATAGCCGGTGACTCCAACATCATCGGTAGATGCTGTCCAGATCAGCTTGATTACTTTTGCCGTTGTATCAGCTGTTGCTGCCAAGTTGCTCGGTGTAGTTGGAGCAGCACTGTCACCAGGTTTTTGCCCTAGTTTCACTTCACCTGCCCCACCATTTGCGCTTGGAATATAGGTGTTGTTCCCTACGTTGAAGAAATAGTTCTTCTGTCCATTGCTATCCCATGTTCCACTACCGTTATTAAAGGCAGCTTCGAGACGTGTTGCTGATCCAATATTTACTGTAACCTTGTTGTAACCAGCTACTTCAGAAGCTTCCATCGCTTTACCTGGAGCTGTGGTCCATGTTCCGCCTTCAGGACGATAATGGATATATGGTGTTGTGTATCCTTGTTTATAGTACACAGTAACCATGTTCACAGCTCCCGGATCTGGAGCTCCTTGCACAATTACACCATTACCGTTATAAGTCCAAGTCCCAACGTTAAATAAATAATTTTTCTGGTTATTGCTATCCCATGTTCCACTACCGTTATTAAAGGCAGCTTCGAGACGTGTTGCTGATCCAATATTTACTGTAACCTTGTTGTAACCAGCTACTTCAGAAGCTTCCATCGCTTTACCTGGAGCTGTGGTCCATGTTCCGCCTTCAGGACGATAATGGATATATGGTGTTGTGTATCCTTGTTTATAGTACACAGTAACCATGTTCACAGCTCCCGGATCTGGAGCTCCTTGCACAATTACACCATTACCGTTATAAGTCCAAGTCCCAACGTTAAATAAATAATTTTTCTGGTTATTGCTATCCCATGTTCCACTACCGTTATTAAAGGCAGCTTCGAGACGTGTTGCTGATCCAATATCGATCGTAATCTTACTGTAACCAGCTACTTCAGAAGCTTCCATTGCTTTACCTGGAGCCGTGGTCCATGCTCCACCTTCAGGACGATAATGGATATATGGTGTGGTATAGCCTTGTTTGTAGTAAATCGTGACTTTGTTGCCACCTGTTCCAGGATCAGCAGTCTTCACATCAATTACATTACTTGCATCTGATACATTGTTCGCTGCATCTCGAGCCTTCACGGAATATGAATATGTGGTACTAGCAGTAAGTCCTGTATCCGTATATGTTGTAGCTGCAGATGATCCGACCTTTACGTTACCGCGATAGATATCGTAAGCAGCAACTCCAACGTTATCTGTCGAAGCAGTCCAAGATAATGTAACCGTCGTGTCTGTTACACCAGAGGACTTCAACCCGGAAGGAACAGTTGGTTTAATTAAGTCGTCCTCTTCAGGATTTTGATCATACCATGTTCCATTGCTATACCAACCATCCGCGGTACGAGTAAATCCTGGTTTACTTTGACCCGGGTCTTGCTTGCCAGTACTATCTCTGAAAATAATTGTTGCACTATCAACTCCATCGATCTTGTATGAATACCATTCTCCAGCACCCTTAACCATAGCTGGAGCTGTTGCCCAGGTTGGTTCAGTTACTTTAGGAGAGGTTTCATAGTAATACAGTAATGGTGTTGCCCATGCCGAAGGCTTTTTGAAATAAATCGTTAATCCGGCATCAGGGTCTTTCTTCGTATACTTATACTGAGATGTGGTTACTCCTTCATCATTTGCAGCGTACACTCTCAATGTCAGAGTATCCTTATACTCCATATCAGCACCGATCGTTATTTCTGTTCCCTCTGTAAATGTAGTACCGTTCTGTGGATCACTTCCATCGAGTGTATATTTGCCACTTGCTGCTTTTTTGAGATGTAGTGTAATCTTGAGCGTATCCGTTTTGAAAGAACCACCCGCTGGTGATGCAGAAATCGCAGGCAGGTTTGATTCCCCAGTCTGCTCGATTAGAATCAGACCGTTAGTTCCAGCAGTAAATGTTGCTACCCCGCCACTAACGACAGCATCGTTACCGGTATAAGCATCACGAACCTTAGTTCCATCCGGGAATACTGAGGATACGTTAACATTAGCTGAACCAGTAGCTCCAACTGCTACTACTACTTTATCTTCTACCCCATTTTTGGAGTAAGTACGACTAAATGTGTACGGGCTATCTCCTATTTTTGCGTGACTGCCAGCACCAACCGCAATGTGATTATTACGGAATTGACCTACCTTTTGCCAATGTGACAACACAGATTGATTTACATTATTCCAGTTCATCGATGAGCGTGTGCCTTGATCTTTATCGGAACCAGTGGCTCCGAATGGTCTTGCTGTTTCATCCCCATAGAAGGTTTGTACTCCGCCAGGCAACAGCAACAAAGTTGTTCCTGCCTGAATGAGTTGACCTCGATCAAACAGGGCAGAATCGTGTGAAGAAATATAGCTTAACATATTAAAACTTGGGTCCGTATTAATGGAAGAAGCGTAACGACTAAATGTGCCTTCCATATCATTCATATTTGATTTTTGGAAATCAAAGTTAATTACCGAGTCGAATCCATAATTGAAATATTCGCTCTTGCCTAAACCATGACCAAATACTTCCGCAGTCATCCAGAAGTTATCAGTCCAGTTGGCCCCAGGTTTCGTTGGATTGTTTTGTCTCCATTTCTGAAGTGCAGCTGAGGTGTCAACCTTCAGCTCTTTCCAGTGATCTAATTCTACATGTTTAGCTGTGTCTGCACGGAAACCGTCGATTCCAAACTCTTCTACCCAAGCTGTCAGCCATTTGCTAACATAATCAACCGGAGCGATGTTCAGATCCTGTCTCAAATTTTTCGCAGAAGGAAGAATCCATTGATCATATCCTGTGCTTTCTTTACTCCACTTTGTTTTTAAAAACGTTGGAACAGCCATACTTGTTGATACGTTTGTGCGGAAGTCTGGCAAAGAGCCAACACACTGAGTCAGATCATTGCCGCCGCATTGTTCATATCCGGAAATACCTGCACGTATCCAGTTGCCCCACCAATTAGTCCATGCACTAGCATTCGTATAATTCATACTGTCATGGTAGCCATGCCAGGTTTGTCCGTTGCCAGGTGTCCAGCTCGAGCTGATACTCTTGGAACCGAAGTTGTAATCCTCCATATCCTTCATTGTTGCATAACCCGGGTGATTCAAAATAACATCGAGAATTACTCTGATTCCTTTAGAATGTGCAGTATCAACGAACGTCCGCATATCCTCGATCGTACCCATGTTTTTATCCATAGTAGTATAATCAAGAGCATAATATCCGTGGTAACCGTAATGAGCAAAATCCCCACCATCTCCACCACCAACAAAGCCATGAATTTGTTCGTATGGAGCAGAAATCCAAATTGCGTTTGTACCTAAGTCAGTGAAGTAACCATCATTCAGCTTTTGTGTAAGCCCTTTCAGGTCGCCGCCATGAAAAGTACCGATATTTTTACCAGTGGCGTCAGTCGTCGGTCTGCCATAGGAATTGTTGTTGCTGGAATCTCCGTCCTTAAAGCGGTCTGTAAGAACAAAATACACGTTAGCATTATCCCAGCTAAATGTAGATGGTTGTACAGGTTGATCTTCATCTACCTTCACATTCACAGCTGCACTTGCAGCTGATTTTTGGTCAGCAGTATCTACAGCAACAACAGTATAGGAGTACGTGCTGCCCTTAGTAACAGCTGTGTCTGTATACGAGGTTGTTGTTACAGTGCCAGCTAATGTCCCGTTTTTATATACTTCATATGCCTTGATGCCTTTGTCATCTGTCGATGCGGTCCAAGTCAGTTTTACAGATGGTGTTGAAGTTGCCGTTCCCACTAAGTTTGTTGGCGTAGTTGGAGGCGTATCTACGCCTGTACCAGAGTCCACCTTAACACTTAGTGCCACACTTGCCGTGGATTTTTGATTGGCTGTATCTACAGCGATAACGGTGTAAGAATACGTACTTCCTTTTGTTACATTTGTGTCCGTGTAGGAAGTTGTAGTTGTTGTTCCAATTTGTGTACCATCTCTGTACACTTCATACGATTTAATGCCCTTGTCATCCGTCGACGCAGTCCAGGTTAGCTTGACAGACGGTGTTGAGGTTACCGTTCCGTTTAAGTTTGTAGGTGTAGTTGGAGGCGTATCTACTCCATTTGGATCCGTATTATACCATGTCGATGTTGTCGCATCATACCAGCCTTCGGCATTTCTCTGAACACCTGCCTGATTCTGTGCAGGATATTGATTTCCGGAAGCATCTCTGAAAATAAGCTTTGCGCTGCTCGTATTCTGAATGGTGTACTTATAATATCCGTTGCTTTCAGCTACCATGGCTGGAGCATTAGCCCATGCTGGCTCTGTCACCTTAGGTGACGTCTCATAGTAGTACAACAATGGCGTCGACCAGTTAGATGGTTTCTTGAAATGAATGGTCAAGCCAGAGACTACTACATCTGTCACTTTAACGCTTACCGCCGCGCTTGCAGCCGATTTTTGATTGGCTGTATCTACAGCGATAACGGTGTAAGAATACGTACTTCCTTTTGTTACATTTGTGTC
>RCUF01000380.1_pt1 | contig 15284 bp, 9 predicted proteins | sample 2166311 | NCBI WGS metagenome assembly RCUF01 (sample SAMN09932608, study PRJNA488358) | compost metagenome | feature: garden; material: soil; isolation source: compost soil in 4-hydroxybenzonitrile-enriched culture | place: Germany: Experimental Botanical Garden Goettingen | collected 2016-01-27
AAACGAAGACACCCGTTCCCAATAGATGGAAAACGGATGTCTTTTTGTTTGTTACGTAGTCCTTAAAAGAAAATTGTGTAAGTTCTTCAGTGGCCTCTTCAAAACTAGAGGTATTAGTTTTCGAATCAATTCCTAAAGAGATTATTCGAGTGTGTTAAGAGGAATCTTAAACAAACTGTGCATATTTAGTTGGTTGAGACTTAGGGTGACAGGAGCTGAAAGGTTGTTACTGCACTTAAAGTTGCCAGTAAAATCTATAGTCGTACTATTTAGATAAGGAACCTGCCTTTACTTAAATCATAAGTTGAGACAGGTTCCTTCCACTTTGCTTAACAGTAGATTTTACTTATGAATCACCGACATGAGAAGTAAATCCTTAATCCAAAGCCGCCCGAACATAGACCCGCTCTCCATGTCTTTCAACATCCACCGGAGCCTCGAAGAAGCTGCTCAGCACCTCCGTCGTCATCAGGTCCGAGGTTAGGCCGCTATTCACAACCTCCCCGCGCCGCAGCAACAGCGTATGACTGAAGACAGGCAGAATTTCCTCCGTATGATGGGTGACATAGATCAGGGTAGGCGTATCCTCGCGCTCGGACAAATCCCGAATACTGTCTAGCAGCCGCTCGCGGGAGAACAGATCAAGACCATTGCATGGCTCGTCCAGAATCAGGACACGTGGGTTCGCCATGAGGGCGCGGGCGATTAGCAGCTTCTGCTTCTCTCCCTGGGAACAGGTCTGATACTCTCGGTCCCACAAATGTGCGCAGCCGAGCGTCTCCATCAGCTCCTTGGCCCGCTCCAAATCCTGATCGTCCAGCTCATCATATAATCCAATGGTGGCATGCTTGCCGCTAATGACGACATATTGCGTCCGATCTGTGCGGTGCAGCTTCTCCTGCAAAGAGGAGCTTACCCAGCCGATGGACTTGCGCAGCTCCCGCAGGTCTACATCGCCGTAACGCTCGCCCAGTACGGATATGGAGCCTTTCGTGGGCCACAGATACCCGGTAATCATATTCAGCAGCGTGGTCTTGCCTGAGCCGTTCAGGCCGAGCAGCGCCCAATGCTCTCCTTCGTTCACGCGCCAGATCACATCGTTCAGCAGGGTGAGCGCTCCTCTTGTCCACGTTACGTTACGTACATCAATCATCATGATTGCTACTCCTTCTTTCCGGTATTGAAGTAAAATCTGGCACTTACCTGATACACTTGCCCATCCAGCTGTTTCTTATCGCCAGCAGCCTCGCCAATCGGTCCTACCAATCATTGTAGGCCGAATATGGCCTGCTGTTCAATCCTGTTGGACCAGCTGTTCAGGACAGCGCCATTCTTCCTCTGGGCAGGAACACGGCGAATACGCCCAGGAGCGGCAGGAAGGAGCACAGCTTGATCACCAGCGATACGCTTGTTGCATCCATCAAGGAACCAAGCACGACGGACCCCAGTCCCGCCATGCCGAAGGACAAGCCGAAGAACAGGCCGGATACGGTGCCAATATGATTCGGAAGCAGCTCCTGCGCATACACAATAATGACGCTGAATCCAGACATCAGAATCAATCCAATGAAGGCGCACAGGACCATGGACCAGAACGGACCAGCGTATGGCAGCAGGATGGAAAAGGGAGCTGTGCCAGCAATGGAGAACCAGATCATCGGTTTTCGTCCAAGCCGGTCCGCCAAGGGCCCGCCGATCAGGGTGCCGATCATGCCGGCAAATTGGAGGATGAACAGGCAGATTTGCGCGCGGGACCAGGTCAGGCCATAGGTGTCAGCATAATAGAATGCATAGTAGCCTGTCATGCCGGCTATATACACAAATTTGGAAAATAGCAGCAAGAGAAGAATCCCCAGTGTAAATGCGATAAATATTTTGCCGTAAGCTGCTGCACTGGACACTGTTGAATTGGCAACTGCTTCATTGGAAGCTCTTGAATCGGGAGCTGCCTGCGTTCGCTTGACGGTGTCTGCCTCCTTCTTCGGTGCGTCAAGTCTGGCTTTGTACCAGCGGCTAATATAAGTCTGAATGAGTATGCCTGTCAGTGCAAAAGCAAGCAGCCACAGGAAGCTGTACTGGCCGTTCGGAAGAATCACATAAGCAACGATTAAGGGAGCCAAGGCCTGCCCGGTGTTGCCTCCGACCTGGAAGATGGATTGGGCGAGCCCCCGTCCCTTGCCTGCGGCCATATGGGCAACCCGGGAGGATTCGGGATGCAGCACGGATGAGCCGATCCCGAGCAGCGCTGCCGAGGCCAACAGCATCCACAGCTCGGAGGAAAGGGCGAAGCCCAGCATACCAAGCAGGGAGCATAGCATACCGCCAGGCAGCAGGATCGGCATGGGCTTGCGGTCCGACAGGTATCCGATTAGCGGCTGCAATATGGATGCGGTGATATTCAGGGTAAATGCAATCCAGCCCATCTGGGCAAAGCTCAGATGCATCGTTTGCTGGAAGAGCGGGAAGGCCGATGGGACCACGGTTTGCATGGCATCATTCAGCAAGTGGGCCAAGCTGACGCCCGCTAGTGCCCAGTTGGCGGTGTGATTGACTTGAAATTTCATGGGGGCCGTCTGGGCCATATGAATCACCTCTATGATTTTTTTCTCATCATAGAGAATCAAGCAGGGGTTGTCTTTGCGAAAAGTGCTTGGAAAAAGAGCACGATTTGCTATAATGTCAGCAGGTGAGGACAGATGGAAATGAATATGACGTTAAACGGACTTGAGCTCTGGAAGGCTGCAGGTAATTTCGCCAATGAGCCTCATGTCCACAATGAATGGTACCAGATTACCATGCCTGTACGAGGTGTATGCGCTCTGAATCAAGAGCGACAATCCTATCAATTAAGTGCCGGGAGGGCTCTGCTGGCGCATCCGCAGACGGAGCATTTCTTTCATATGGATTCGGATACAAGCGTGATTGTCATCAAATTTCAACGCTTGCCGTCCTGTGATGGGCAGGGCGGGCAGGAGCAAAGTGAATTCAGGGAGCTTCACGCCTTTGATCCAGGAGAGATCAATCATTTGTTCAGGAGCTGGAGCGCCATTCTGCTGGAGGATCTACCGGAGCCCCTTAGGCTGCAGGAACTTGAATATGCAGTCCAGCTGTATTTGGGTGAGCTGCTTCAGGGCCGGGGAGACCCCCATTCTCGGATGGAAGCCTTGACAACTCAGGTGATGGTTTGGCCGACGAATACGTTCCTTGCTCCCGTTGATTCCCATATGGCCAGGGTGCTCGATTATATTCACAGTAGTTATACATCAGGGACTTTGGATATTGATTCCATGGCCGCGGTTGCCCATCAGAGCAGGTATCATTTCATGCGCTCGTTCAAGGCTCTGACCGGCTCGACCCCGCACCAATATGTATTGAAATTAAGGGTAGAACAGGCATCTGCCTTGCTGCGCTGCACAGGGGCGAAGGTGACGGAGATCTGTATTCAAAGCGGATTCTCCAGTATTGATCAGTTCTACCGGGCCTTCTTGAGGCTGAAGGGGGTCACTCCTACGGAATACAGACGGCAATCGTAAGTATCCCAGGCACTAGTCAGATCAGCAGGGGCAGCATTTGTTGTGCAAAGTATTTGGAGAAGTCGGCAAAAACAAAGAAACTACAGTACATCCACCACTTGTACTGTAGTTTCTTTTGTGCATACCTCAATTTGCAAATACATTAACGCATTACGATTTCAGCTGAACTGCATACCCCAATTCACGTACATATCCCAATACCAAATACTTGCACGAACCTCGATCCTCTATACCAGTGCAACCTTAACTCCCAGTACAACCTCTACCTGATGCGTTCCGCCGTCTCCGATCACAGGCAGCACATTGCCGTCAATGGCTGTGCCATCAAGCTGAATGGACGCAATGCCTTTGCTGATCTGCTGTGGATTGGACACGCGAATGACGTAGGTATCGCCGCGGAAGACGCGGGTAACGGTGAAGTCAGTCCAATCAGCTGGTATACATGGATCGACCCTGAGCCCGTCGTAGTCCGGCTGAATTCCCAGAATGGACTGCGTAATTGCCACGAAGTTCCAGGCAGCGGTGCCGGTCAGCCAACTGTTCTTGGCCTCGCCTTGACGCACGGCATCCTTGCCGGCAATCATCTGGGCGTAGACGTACGGCTCCGTCCGGTGCACGTCGCTGATATCCTCCAGATAGGCCGGTGCAATCTTGCTATACAGCTCGAAGGCCCGATCTCCGCGTCCAAGCACCGTCTCAGCCATCATGATCCACGGATTGTTGTGGCAGAAGATACCCGCATTCTCCTTATAGCCTGGCGGATAGGAGGAGATCTCGCCGAGGTTCAGATAGTATTTGGAATACGGCGGATTCTGCAGGACAATCCCGTATGGCGTCTCCAGCCGATCCTGCACCGCATTCAGCGCCTTCTCCGCCAGTCCTTCCTTCACGCCGATGCCAGCCATAACACAGAAGCCCTGTGGCTCAATGAAAATCTGGCCTTCCTCATTCTCCTGACTGCCGATCTTCTGTCCGTAATGATCATACGCCCGCAGGAACCACTCTCCGTCGAAGCCGTGCTCCAGCGTCACAGCACGCATCGTATCGACGTGGGCTTGCGCCTCGGCTGCTTCCTCGGTCAGGCCTTTACGTCGGCACAGCTCGATGAAGTCCGGTCCGGTGTACACGAACAGTCCTGCGATGAAGACAGATTCTGCTGTCCGGCCCTCGATATTCTGCGTCGTCTGGTAAGGCTCATCCGGAATGTTGGAGAAGCAGTTCAGATTAAGGCAGTCATTCCAGTCAGCGCGGCCGATTAGCGGCAGTCCATGTGGCCCCAGATTCTCGATGACATGGTAGAAGGAGCGCTTCAGATGCTCGAACAGGGTGGCTGTGTTGTCCGGGTTGCAGTCGAATGGTACCTGCTCATCCAGAATGGCGAAGTCGCCCGTCTCCTTGATGTAGGCCGCCGTGCCAACGATCAGCCAGAGCGGATCATCATTGAAGCCGCCGCCAACCTCATGATTGCCTTTCTTGGTCAGGGGCTGGTACTGGTGATAGGCACCGCCGCTCTCGAACTGTGTGGAGGCAATATCGAGAATGCGCTCTCTAGCCCGCTCAGGTACCTGATGCACAAAGCCGAGCAGATCCTGATTGGAATCGCGGAAGCCCATCCCGCGTCCAATGCCAGATTCGAAATAGGAGGCAGAGCGCGACATATTAAAGGTAACCATGCATTGATATGGATTCCAGATGTTCACCATCCGGTTGAGCTTCTCATCATGGCTGGCTACGGCATAGGTCGATAGCAAGCGCTCCCAATATGCCTTAAGCTCCGCGAGTGAGCGCTCGACGTCCTCTTCGGTAGCGAATTGCTCGATCATGGCCAGCGCAGGTGCTTTGTTGATAATGCCAGGTGATTCCCACTTGTCAGCCTCTTCGTTCTCTACATATCCCAGTACAAAGTTCAGACTGGTCTGCTCGCCTGGCTGCAGCGTCAGCTCCAGACAGTGAGAGGCAACGGGCGACCATCCACTGGCCACGGAGTTGGATGGTTCACCGGAGGTAACGACCTGCGGCGTATCCAATCCATTATACAGGCCGAGGAAGGATTCGCGGTCGGTATCGAAGCCATCAATTGGACGGTTCACCGAGAAGAAGGCATAATGGTTGCGACGCTCCCTATACTCCGTCTTGTGATAGATGACTGAATCCTGAATCTCGACCTCGCCCGTGTTCAGATTGCGCTGGAAGTTGGTCATATCGTCATAGGCGTTCCACAGGCAAAATTCCACGAAGGAGAACAGCTTGATGCGTTTTACCTGATCAGATGTATTGGTCACCGTTACCTGATGCACCTCGCCGTTATAGCCGAGTGGCACAAAAGCAAGCTGATTCACCTTCACCCCATGACGCTCACCCGTAATGGAGGTATAGCCTAGTCCATGTCGACACTCGTAGGCATCGAGCTCCTTCTTGACAGGCATCCAGCCTGGAGTCCAGTAATCCCCTTCGTCATAGACGTAGAAATAACGTCCGCCGTTATCGACAGGGATATTGTTGTACCGATAGCGGGTCAGTCTGCGCAGCCGCGCGTCCCGGTAGAAGGCATAGCCGCCGCCTGTATTCGAGATTAAGCCGAAGAACTTCTCGTTGCCCAGGTAGTTAATCCATGGATAGGGGGTCTGTGGCGTGTGAATAACATATTCCTTGCGTGCATCATCAAAATGACCGTACTTCATTTGATCGTAACTCCTCTCCTGATTCGCGAAATGGATGGACAGGCCTTATTTCGGAAAACGTTTTCGAATATTTCGTGAAAGACCATTAATAATTCGTATCATCGATAACAGAGCAGATCCAAAAGCCGATTTCCGATCCCATGTCATGTGTATGCAAGGACATTCCACGCTATGACGGCCTGTTATCGGATATCATTCTAGCTACCGAATCCGAATTCCTGCCCGTTCTTGCAGGTCATAAAAAACATTAACTGCTTTCCTTGAAATCTCACACCTGTGCGTGCAACAAAGGCTGTGTCGAGAGCTTTTGATCTTCCTTTAGGTGCAGATACAACAAACGATAGCAGGCACTACCTACTATAATGGAAAAACTGCCCACGGGAAGAGGAACAAACAAATATGCACATGCCGCCGAACAAAAGAACCCATCCGCTGAAAGGAGTTTCGATATAATGGGGGGAGCATGGGGTTAACGCATCAGAGATTGCTTCCACCATGAACGATGCACAGATGCATTAGCTCATGCACATTAACATTTTCACACAGAAAGTGGTGAAGCGTGTCTTGTTCTTCGCACATCATATCCAGCGTAAGATGACCGTGTTTATTTTTGGATGCGCATTCATTCCTTTATTGGCCCTGAGCTTGCTGTCCTACCATAAGTCAACGTTGACTGTCAGGGAGCAGCTTCAGGACTATAACCGTTATGCTATGCACCAGCTTGAGACTATTACCAACATGCATTTGAAGGAGATGGATGCGATCTCCCGTGATATTCAGAGCTATCTACTGGCTCCGGGCCGAAAAATCACCAGCGAGCCTGCGACCTATGCAGAGTATCAGGAAATGAATCATTTCCTGGACTTTCTCTCCTTTCACGTCTCACAAATCGTTGAAGGGCTATATGTGTATACACCGGATGGCCAGATGCTGACCAGTCGAAATATGAATACCCGTGAACTCATCGAAATGCCCTGGTGGAAGGAATATTCAAGCGACGGCGGTTGGCAATGGACTGGATTTCATGACGGCTCTTACTATAGCTCCCCAAGGCCCGGTAACCCGCTCATTAGTCTGATCGTACCGATTCAGCTTAAGGCGGGCGTGCCGATCGGCAGCAGAATTGTCGTCGATGTGAATGCACGCGAGATGCTAGCCCTGTTCCGATCCTATGAAATGGACACCAACTCGTACCTGGAAATACGAGATGCAGAAGGATCACTCATTTACCGGACAGAGGGAGAGCACCCCGAATCGGAGCGGGATATCGAGTTCCGGCGAACGCTTGAGTTGAATGGCTGGCAGATCACTGCGCGTGTTCCGTATGAGGAATTCAATAGATCGACGCTTGTCATTCGCAATGATGCAATCCTGATCAGCATCCTGTCGTTAATCGCGGCTTTCTTGCTGGCAAGATGGCTGTCGGCGAATCTGACGAGACGCATCGTTACCTTGAATCAGTCCATGCTGGAGTTCAGCAATGGCAAGCTGGATACCCAAGTGGAGGTACGCGGAGATGATGAGCTGTCACGGCTGGGACACCGCTTCAACTTCATGACTCGCGAGATTCAAGAACTGGTGGCCAATATTACGAGGACCGAGCAGCTGAAGAAGGAAGCAGAGCTCAGAGCGCTTCATTATCAGATTAATCCTCATCTTATCCTGAATACGCTCAATGCGATCCAGTGGAGAGCCCGAATTGCGGGGCGTACGGATATTGATCGGATGATCTACCACCTGGGTGCGCTGTTGTCCGAGAATCTCGATATACGGCAGGAGCTGGTTCCACTGGAAGAGGAGCTCGCCACGATCGGACATTATCTCAAGATCCAATACTACCGTTATGGCGAAGCCTTCACATACATTGAGGATGTGGAGCCGGGGCTGGAGCAGGCCCTCATTCCACGGATGACCTTGCAGCCGTTGTTCGAGAATATTTTCTATCATGCCTTCGATGACGGGGATGGAATCATTACGCTGGAGATCTTCCGCGGGCGCGATCATATTGTGCTGTTGCTGTCGGATAACGGGAAGGGAGTTGCCCCAGACGCGGAGACGATCCGTCCTGCACCTCCGCTCAAGGGCAGAGGAGGTCTTGGCATGTACAACGTGGATCACAAGATCAAATTACATTTTGGAGAGGACTACGGCATTCGGATTATGCCTGATGTAACGGACGGGGCCATGATCGAGATTCGCCTGCCTTTCCTGGAAAAGGAGACAACCGATGACGAAAATGAGAACGGTCCTGATCGCGGATGATGAGCGTCTGGTACGAATCGGGCTGATGCATATGGTGGACTGGGAGCGCTGGAGCATGAAGGTGGTGGCTAACGCTCCCAATGGACAGGCGGCGTGGGACATGTATCTGGAGCATCGACCAGATCTCGTGTTCACGGATATTGTTATGCCAGGCTTGGACGGGCTTGAGCTGGCACAGCGCATTAAGGAGGATAATCCTGCGGTCAAAATCCTATTCCTGAGCTGTCATTCCGATTTTGGCTACGCTCAGCAGGGTATGGCTCTTGGTGCATCCGGCTATCTGTTGAAGACAGCAATGGATGTGCAGGAGGTTGATCGCTATCTGGACAAGATTACGAAGGAGTGGAGTCGCAGCGAAGTGGAAGGAGAGACGAAGGATTCTCAGAGTGGGGAAAATGCATCCATCCATGCTGAGCTGGAGCAGCTGTACCAGGAATGGCTTCAGGAGGGGGGAGCTGCTGACAGACTGAATCAGCTGATCAAATCCATATCGAAGCTGAATGAGGAGCCAACGGGTGAGACTGTAATGATCGTCGCATTTGGACTGGAGGAAGAGGCACAGCGTTCGTGGATACAGGAGCTGCAATCCTTGCAAGTAGCAGGAATAGGCCGACGTGGGCCAATCATTACGCTGGGATCGACACAGGGAATGGGACCATTGCTGCTGATGCTGCCAGAGACGTATGCCGATGAGATCATGCTGAGACTGGTAGAGCTGCACCATAGTCAACCTCGCCTTACCTGGAAGCGAAGCCAGCTGCCAGCCGATACCTACGATTATATGGAAGAAGTCGCGCGAATGCTGCGAAATGCAGAGCTGGAGCAGCAGTACGAGATGCGTAGTCCATCCATCTCTGAGCCGATCATGCAGGCTGTTCGGTATATCGATCACCATGTGCAGGAGCCGATTGTATCCTCACAGCTGGCAGGACATGTCGGGTTAAGCCGCAGTCATTTTAGCACCCTGTTTAAGAAGGAGATGGGGATTAGCTTTCTGGATTTTCTTCACCGCCGGAGAATGAACAAGGCCAAGGAATTGCTAACTTCGACGGATTGGAAGATCCATGTTATTTGCGAGAAGGTAGGGATTGAAGATAACCGACATTTTAGCAAATGGTTCAAGCGCTACACCGGCATGACGCCGTCTGAATATAGGGAGAAGCCAGAGAAGTGAGGCACTCAAAAACAAAATGACAACAAGTTCAGGAAGCGACCCAACTATGAGCCGCAGTCGAACAAATGAACAATATTTTACAGATGAATATCCATTTCAAGGCAGACGACTGTTCGGTACGATAAAGCGGAAGCGTGCACTACGAAGCATGGTAGGGCGCACTGCATATCATCACACAACACAAGGGGGATGCAGGCATGGTAAAGAAATTGAAGCAATCTGCGCTGCTGATCGTAGCCTTGATCATTCTGCTTACAGGCTGCTCCAGCAGTAGCTCAGGCGAGAATGGTTCAGGAGAGCAGGTCAAGCTTGTCGTATGGATATGGGATTCAGCCCAGATTGGCCTAGACACGAATATGGAAGCGTTTAAGCAAGCCCACCCGAATATCGAGATTGAGTATCAGCTGATGGGTCAGACGGACCTCTATCAGAAATTCCTGATTGCGGCGAATACAGGAGACAAGATGCCGGATATCGTGGCGGTGGAATCCAGCAACCTGGCGCAGATGGTTAGCATTGACGCGCTGTATGATCTGACCGAGAAGACGGCCCCGTATCGGGATAAAATGGTGCCCTTCAAATGGGAGGACGCGATAAAGGATGACAAGGTCTACGCCATGCCATGGGATAGCGGTCCTGTCGTGATGTTCTATCGTAAGGATATCTTCGAGGCCGCCGGGCTGCCGACCGAGCCAGAGCAAGTAGCGGAACGGATCAAGACTTTCGAGGATTATAAGGAAGCAGGCAACTTAATTAAGGAAAAGACAGGTAAAGCCATGTTCGCAGATTCCCGCACACGCTCCAACAACCGTTTCTTCGAGACGATGATGTGGCAGCGGGGACAATGGTATTTTGACAAGGATGGCAATGTGTCGCTGGATGCTCCTGAAGTCATCGAGACCGGGGAATTCTACGCCAGCATGGTGAAGGATGGACTGATCGTGGATGCAGAAGCCTTCTCCGAGAATTGGCTGAATGCCTTTGCCGATGGCAACATTGCGACAATTGTAGGCGCGGCCTGGTACGATAATCTACTCTCCAATCTGATTGATCCGGACAGCTCAGGCAAATGGGGAGTTGTGCCGATGCCGAAATGGTCCGAGTCGGACCCTTATGCGAGCGCCAACGATGGCGGCTCTAATCTGGCGATTAACGCGAATTCCGAGCACCCGGAGGAGGCGTGGGCTTTCATCGAATTCATGCTGGGACGCGAGGATTCGCAGCTGAAGATGATGGAGGAGGGCGGGTTCCTGCCATCGCTGCAGACGACCTTTGAGGATGAAGCCTACGCTGAGCCTGTCGAGTACTTCGGTAATCAGCCGGTGCGGGAAGTATTCACTGAGGCACTGGGACAGATCTATCCGCAGGCGTATACCGTGGATTTCCCGGTAGCCAATCAGTTGATGCGGGATGCGTTCGCTGAGGTATTCCTGAACAACGCCTCTGTCGCCGATACGTTCCAGAAGACCGCTGACGAGCTGCGAAGTCGTACGGGCCGTAATTGATCTACCGATATTTTAATCTTATGGAGGGGTGAGTCGATGGCTTCCAAATGGTGGAGATGGCAGCAGAGGTCCGCTCCATATGTGTTTATTTCTCCTTTTTTCATCCTGTTCATGGTGTTCCTGCTGTATCCGTTTCTGTATTCGTTCTATCTGAGTCTGGTGGAATGGAATGGAGGGAAGACCAAGACCTTCGTCGGTCTGGATAACTATGTCCGCCTGTTCCAGGACGATGTATTCTGGCTCTCGATTCTCAATGGCGGAATTATCATGCTGCTCTATGTGCCGCTGATGCTGTTGATTGCAACATTAGTCGCAGTCCTGCTGAACCAGGCGTGGGTGAAGGGAAAGGGCTTTTTTCGAATGGCCTTCTTCACCCCGAATATTATGGCGGTCGTCGCAGTCTCGTTTGTTTTTACCATTCTGCTGAACAGTGAGAACGGTCTGGTGAATGTCATTCTGACGAAGCTTGGCATCATCGCTCAGCCGATTCAATGGCTCGATTCCGCCTGGTGGGCCCGCGTCTCTGTCGCTGCCATGGTCATGTACCGCTGGATGGGCTACAACATGATTCTGATTCTCGCCGGGCTCCAGAATATTCCCAAGGAGGTCTATGAATCGGCCTATATGGATGGGGCCTCGCCCTTCCAGTCCTTCACACGGATTACGTTGCCCTTGCTGAAGAAAATCCTGGTCTTCTGTCTCGTGCTCTCGACCCTGGGTTCATATGGCCTGTTCGTGGAGCCGTTCATTCTGACGAAGGGCGGTCCGGTCAATTCGACTATGACACCAGTGCTGCTGGTGTATCAGGAGAGCTTCCGCAATCTGAATTTTGGGTATGCATCGGCAATAGCTGTCATGTTCTTCTTCCTGATGATGACCCTGACCTTCATCCAGCTGCGTGTATCCCGAGACAAAGACTAAGTGAACGGAGGTGAGAATACCATGCCAGCAGCAACGGCCAATATGCACAATAAGGAATCACGAATTCCATATCGAGTCAGAAATACGCTAAAAAAAGCAAGCGCCTATACCGTCCTCGTGCTGATTACGATCGCCTCGTTGTTCCCGCTATTCTGGATGGTCAGCTCCTCACTGAAGGAGCGAAGGGATATCTTCCTGAATCCGCCGATGTGGATTCCTGTCAATCCGCAGTGGAGCAACTATGTAATCCTGTTCAAGGAGCGCATGTTCGGCACGGTCATCTACAACAGTCTCTTTATTACCATTATTCATACGGCACTGGCGCTGTTCTTCTGTACGCTGGCAGGGTATGCTTTTGCCAAATACCAGTTCCGTTTCAAAAGCCTGCTCTTCGCGATCGTACTGGCTTCCATGATGGTCCCGTCCGAGACGACGATCATTCCGATGTTCGAGATCTACCGTTCGCTGGGACTGATCGATAATCCATGGGGCGTCATTATTACGAATGTGGCTAATGCGTTCGGTATCTTTTTCATGCGCCAATACTGTGACAGCATTCATACGGAGCTACTGGAGGCATCACGAATTGACGGCTGCTCGGAGTTCAAAATTTTTACACATGTCGTATTGCCTAATCTGCGGCCTGCGCTGGCGAGTCTCGGTATTATTACCTTCGTCAACCAGTGGAATAATTTCCTGTGGCCGCTGATCGTGCTGCGTTCCCCGGGTGAGCAGACGATATCTCTGGCTGTACGGGCTCTGGAATCGGGTGCGCGGACACCATATGAGTTGATCATGTCCGGCTCGGTCATTAGTGTGCTTCCGCTGCTGCTCATCATCTTGCTATTCCAAAAGCAATTGATTCATGGGCTGATGGATGGTGCGGTGAAGGGATGAGGCAGAGTTAGTCAGAGGAATAGTAGTTAAATGGGGATCGTGCATGTTCTGCAGACCATGTGCACAGTACACATGACAATGAAAAGGGCTGCATCCCAGCGTGATATGCTCTCCTTACGGTAGACAGGTGAAATAATAATCCTGTTTTCGTGAGGGGGGCATTTTTAATGTCCAGCGTGCACAACTAAGTCCGTATCTTCTGACTGGCGAAAGTCTCGTCGTGGGAAAGACTAAGTCATTGCGTAGCTTGAATACCTGCGGGTATAGAAATTCTGTGAGTGAAAGTGAATTAATTAAAGCACTTGTCAGAGACTGGGAGCAGCATGACAGGTCGTAACATCAAGTGAATCCTGCCGCTGTCAGAAAGGCAATGTAAGAGGAGAAAATGAAGCCAAAATCAACTTTAGGCGGATGTTTCTAAGAAAATACAATTTTTCTATCCAGTTATATAGGCGCCGGACGTGGTCGAATGACATAGTATACAATATTTAATTCCACAGATGGAGGGGGGAAAGCTGACCAGATGCGAAAGAAAAATAATATTAAGAAGAGTCCGAGACTCAAAAAGAAGTGCAGCCTCAGAAAAAGAAGCAGAACATCGCGTGTATGCTGCCGCAGGCGCGGGAAAGAGCTCAAGCACGGGATTCGCAAATTTACTCTTCGAAAAATGCGCAAGCCCATTCACAGGAAAAATCTCATTACAGTCCCTATAAAGGTAGAAACCACAATAGAAGAGTTTGACGGAAATGCTGTTGCTTGTCCCCCGGGGCCACATCGACAAAAGGGTCTGCAAGGGCCGCAAGGTCATCGCGGACGACACGGATGTCATGGTAGAAGAGGGCCAACGGGAGCAACTGGAGCAACCGGACCGACGGGTGCCACAGGCAATACGGGACCCACGGGAGCAACCGGACTGACAGGCGAGCCAGGAATCACGGGACCTACTGGAGCTACAGGCGCGACGGGCGCCCCCGGCAGTACGGGGCCAACTGGAGCTACCGGAGAAACGAGCGTCACAGGCAATACGGGAGCAACCGGAGCTACAGGTCCAACGGGCGATCCAGGTAGTACGGGAGCAACTGGAGCAACCGGCCCGACGGGCGGAACAGGTAACACGGGAGCAACCGGACCGACGGGCGATGCAGGCAACACGGGAGCAACAGGAGCAACAGGTCCAACGGGCGATACAGGCAACACGGGAGCAACTGGAGCAACCGGACCGACGGGTGCCACAGGCAATACGGGACCCACGGGAGCAACCGGACTGACAGGCGAGCCAGGAATCACGGGACCTACTGGAGCAACCGGCCCGACAGGTGCCACAGGCAATACGGGACCCACGGGAGCAACCGGACTGACAGGCGTCCCAGGCAACACGGGACCCACAGGAGCAACCGGCCCGACAGGCGTCACAGGTAGTACGGGAGCAACTGGAGCAACCGGCCCGACGGGCGCCACAGGCAGTGCGGGACTCACGGGACCTACTGGAGCTACAGGTCCAACGGGCGATCCAGGTAGTACGGGACCCACAGGAGCAATCGGACCGACGGGTGCCACGGGCAACACGGGAGCAACTGGAGCTACCGGTCCGACAGGCGTCACAGGCAATACGGGAGCAACTGGAGCTACCGGGCCGACAGGCGAACCAGGCAACACGGGACCTACTGGAGCTACAGGCGCGACGGGCGCCACAGGCAGTGCGGGACTCACGGGAGCAACCGGAGCTACAGGTCCAACGGGCGATCCAGGTAGTACGGGAGCAACTGGAGCAACCGGCCCGACGGGCGATGCAGGCAACACGGGAGCAACAGGAGCAACAGGTCCAACGGGCGATACAGGCAACACGGGAGCAACTGGAGCAACCGGACCGACAGGTGCCACAGGCAATACGGGACCAACAGGAGCAACCGGACCGACAGGCGACCCAGGCACCACGGGACCTACTGGAGCAACCGGGGCAACGGGCGATCCAGGTAGTACGGGATCCACTGGAGCTACAGGCGCAACGGGTGCCACAGGCACCACGGGATCCACAGGAGCAACCGGGGCAACGGGCGACCCAGGCAACACGGGACCAACAGGAGCAACCGGACCGACAGGCGACCCAGGCACCACGGGACCTACTGGAGCAACCGGGGCAACGGGCGTCACAGGTAATACGGGATCCACGGGAGCTACAGGTCCAACGGGCGATACAGGCAACACGGGAGCAACCGGAGGAACCGGACAGACGGGTGCCACAGGCAACACGGGAGCAACCGGACCGACGGGTGCCACGGGCAACACGGGAGCAACTGGAGCTACAGGCGCG
>RCUF01000381.1_pt1 | contig 15264 bp, 14 predicted proteins | sample 2166311 | NCBI WGS metagenome assembly RCUF01 (sample SAMN09932608, study PRJNA488358) | compost metagenome | feature: garden; material: soil; isolation source: compost soil in 4-hydroxybenzonitrile-enriched culture | place: Germany: Experimental Botanical Garden Goettingen | collected 2016-01-27
TCTTGTCAGCATCTGGAGGCCATATCAGCTCCAGGCGACGTATAAAAAGATTACGGTTCCATATACTCATATCCAAATCAGCTCCATTGCCAAGCAATTCACTAGGTTTTCCATCATTATATTGGAATTATTTACAGCAATCAATCGGAAATCCCATTTCGTAACCCTTCTGTTGTTATTCAAGCGATTATTGTAGGTATAATGTATAGTAATGTTCATTGGGCATGAATTCTAAGTACTTTATTTCGTGTATATCTCATTCTTTTCAAGCAGGTGAATCTATGAAGTCAAATCACAAACCGACCCAATCCTTTAAAATCGTACAGTTCTTGATGACCATCTACAGGCAGCGATTGACACGTATTCTGCTACCGTTGGCTGTACTGGCTTTTATTATATGGGAGGCCGGACGAGAACTAAATGACTTTAATCTGGCGCGTATGTTTCATGAGCTGCGGCGAATGGATGCCACGTTTCTCATCGAAATTGGCTTGTTCTCACTGGCTGCCGTGGCGGCTATGAGCGCCTACGATTACGTAATCAGGCATCATTTCAAGCTTCAGGTTAAGCCTGGGACGACATTTCGCTACGCCTGGATCTCCAATACCTTCAATAATGTCTTTGGTTTTGCAGGCTTTACAGGAGCGGGACTTCGCACCGTACTGTATAAAAAAAGCGGTGTTCCGTTAGGTGTTATCACCTCTGCCGTCGTGTTTCTTTCGCCAGTCGTCATTACCGGACTATCTTTGCTGGCTTGGGGAGCCATTGTCCATCTGTATCCGGTACAGCCTGTACTGGATGCTCATCCGTGGCTTCATTGGGCGCTGTGGGGAATGGCATTGTACCTGCCGCTATTTCTGATCATGCAGCGCTCCAAACGGTACTCCACATGGTTCAACAAGGGAGAAGGACAGCTTTCCTGGTCCACTATCTCCGCTTCCATTAGTGCTTCTCTGCTGGAATGGCTGCTGGCTGGCCTTACCTTTGCATGGATCGGCTCGCACTTGCTCCATGAACTTCCGATCCATGCTGTGTTCGGCATTTATGTGATAGCCGCGATTGCCGGGTTGATCAGTCTTGCACCCGGAGGGGTCGGGGCATTCGACATCATTGCCCTGCTCGGGCTGCAAATGGCGGGAGCCAACTCAGATCGAGCACTGGCTGTGCTGCTGGTCTTTCGCGTCTTTTATTACATCATCCCGTGGCTCATCGGCTTGGTATTAGCCGCGCTGGAAATGATTCCACGTAACGAGCGCCTGAATCAGCTAGCTGAGACGGGTTGGGATTACTCCCTCAATGCCTGGCAGAAGGTATGGGGCTGGCCTGGTCAATTCCGGTTTTTGGCCGATCTAGGGGTATGGGCGCTTGGTAAGCTGGTACTCATCTCCGGCGTGGTGCTTCTTTTGTCGGCAGCTACGCCCGGTCTGTTATATCGACTACGTTTTGCTGAGCATTTGCTCAGCCTGCCCGTCATGCGCTTGTCGCATGAAATCTCGGTCATCATCGGGATTATGCTTGTCGTCCTGTCCCACGGAATCTCTCTGCGTATTCGCAGAGCATTGCGGCTGACATTGATACTGCTGCTGACAGGAGCTATTTTCACCTTCACTAAAGGTCTAGATTTTGAAGAAGCCTTATTCCTGCTGTTTGTGGCGTTAATGCTATGGATCTCGCGTTCGCGGTTTTATCGGGTCAGTGCTCCGCTGAATCGGCACAACATTTTAATATGGGGTGGATTATCTCTACTCGTAACCGGGGCTTATTTTATCATTGGGGCAGGCTCCAACACTCCTTTTATGCGCCATTTGCATGCCAAGGTCCATCTGGACTTTTTTATGAACCGCAGCGATTACGGAGTTACCGCCGTGTTTAGTCTGATTTTGGCATGGGTATTCCTAACGGTGTATTTCTTTCTTCGACCTCAGCGTAGCATCGCCAATCTACCCGACGAGCAAGAGCTGGATAAGCTAAAAGAATTTTTGGAACGGCAGGGTGGTAATCTCGTATCTCATATGCTTTTTTTGGGCGATAAATATCTGTATTGGACCAAAAATGAACAGGTCGTCATTCCCTATGCTCGCAGCCGGGACAAACTGATTGTATTAGGTGACCCCCTCGGTCCAAAAGAACGTGTAAGTGAAGCCATTCAGGAATTCCAGCGGTTCGCAGATCGGTATGCGTTAACGGCAGTATTTTATCAGGCCTCGCCAGAGTATTTGTCCATCTATCACGAGAACGGCTATCGCTTTTTCAAACTGGGCGAGGAAGCACTGGTGCCGCTGGAATCATTTACACTGACGGGCAAAAGCAATCAGGCGCTACGCAGCGCCAAAAACCGCTTTGACCGCGAGGGCTACTCGTTCGAAATCATCCAACCGCCTCTCGAGGCGTCACTGATTGAAGAGATGCGGCATGTTTCAAATATTTGGCTGGACGGGCGCAAGGAGAAGGGATATTCACTCGGCTGGTTCAAAGAATCTTATCTTCAGTTGGCTCCGATTGCGTTGCTAAAGGACTCTGAAGGGAAGGTCATCGCTTTCGCTACGATGGCCCCTGCCTATGATCATGGACGGACGGTCTCCATTGACCTGATGCGCCACTTGCCTGACACGCCAAATGGCACGATGGATTATTTATTCACACGGGTTATTGAGTGGGCCAAGGAGAGTGGATATACGACATTTAATCTGGGAATGGCACCGCTGTCCCAGGTAGGACAAAGCGAAAAGGCATTACGCGAGGAAAAGCTGGCTCGACTTGTTTTCCAATACGGGGGACATTTTTACGGTTTTCAGGGGCTTCGACGCTTTAAGGATAAGTTCAAGCCCCAATGGGAGCCGCGCTATCTGGCCTATCCGGCTTCTGTCTTTCTACCGATCCTGACGCTGGAGCTGGTTTATCTCGTGTCCAAACGATCGGATTAAGCAAAGGGCTGACAACAGGAACTTTAATAGCCTAACACAACGTAAAAAAGGGTGTTCCCAACCACGAACGGTTGCAGGAACACCCTTTTATATTCACAAATCTTCTTAGAAGCTGCCTTTTACAACAACTTCAGAGAGTGGAAAACGTCCTGATGGACGTGCTGGTACTTGTGCCTTACCTACGCTAATAAGCAGGGTTGGCAGGTAACGTGCTGGAATATTGAATTGCTCGATCAATTGTGCTGGAATGAAACCGCCCATTGCGCAAGTGTCGTAGCCCAAAGATTTAGCAGCCAGCATAATATTTTGTGCTGCAAGAGCCGAGTTCAGGATGGCTGCATCGCGAGCTACTTGCGGGTTTTGATATGCGCCGTTGATTTGACCTACCAATGCGTCACGGATTTCCGCTGGCAGTGCGCCTGCTTCTACCGCTTGATCATAAATGACGGTGTTGCGGTTTGCTTCCAAATCACCCAATACGGCAATCGTAACGGAACTTTCCGCTACTTGACCCTGATTGTAGGCGATAGGTAGCAATTTTTGTTTGTCCGCTTCGCTTTCGATGACAAGGAATTTCCAATGTTGAAGGTTCCAAGCGGAAGGAGCTTCTACCGCCGCAGTCAAAATGGCCTCCAGATCTTCCTCTGGCAATTTAAAATCCTTAACATAGCTCTTTACCGCGTGTCTTTCACTAATAGTAGATAGAGTTTCATTTTTTGGACTGCTCGACATTCTAGGCACACTCCTAATTTCTTAATATATATCTAATTTGAATCCTCATTAACTTCCCAAACTACTGCAATTATAAAAATGATAGTGAATGATGTCAATATGTTTAAGTATGACCCTGCACTCAAAATACAGTACAATACGGATTAAGACATACATATCGGCAGATGCCTGCCGATGGGACAAGACACGGGTGAGTTCATTTTGTTCTCATTTGAATTAAAAAAGGAGCGTTACTATGATTGGATCTTTTAAAAAAACGGATATTGCTTTGTTTGCCGCCTGGGTTGTAGCTTGTGTGGCAACTTTGGGCAGTCTGTATCTCAGCGAGATTTTGGGGTATGAGCCTTGTAAGCTGTGCTGGTTTCAGCGCATTCTGATGTATCCCCTGACCCTTCTGCTCGGGATTGCCTATTTTCGAGGAGATTCCGGGATACGCCGTTATGTCATGCCGTTGGCTATCATTGGAGGCGCGATTTCAGCCTATCATTTTATCATTCAGCGCATCCATGCAGCCGCCAAAGCAGCTGCGCAAACTTCAACTTCCTGCGGCAGAGTATCCTGTGAACAGGATTACCTGAACTGGTTCGATTTTATCACCATTCCTTTTCTCGCACTGATCGCCTTTATCCTTATTATTGCAGCCATGGGTTATATCATGCGTCAGGAGAAAAAATCAGCTCAAGGAGAGGTACAAGCAAAGGAACTCGCATAAGTATGAAAGAGACCTAATTATAGGACCCGTTACTACCAAGAGGCGTATAATCCGCTTGCCAGAGGAAAGACTGTAACTAAATATATCCATTGCATATGTGGTATAATGTAAAAGGTTTGCAGTCTGTCCAATAACGCTTATATTCCTTATAGAGGGGGCCAGTCCATGTTTCATATTAGCACCCCATTGCTGCAATATGGCGCAACCTTCGGTATGATCGTAATCGCTATTTCGGCTATTTTCATCCGTATGAAGACAGGTCATCGCCCGATTAATGCCAAAAAAATCATCATTCCTCCGCTCGGCATGAGCACCGGTTTTATGATGTTTGTGGTGCCGGAAGTACGGGTTCCCTGGCTTTGGGCGCTGGGCGCTTTTCTGGTCGGCTGGTTTATTTTTTCTTACCCGTTGATCCGCAGCACCAAATTTGAATCGCAAGAAGGGCTGGTTTTCGTGCAACGCTCACGTACCTTCTTTTTTATCCTGATCAGCCTGCTGATCGTCCGATTGCTGCTGCATGAATTTATTCAGCATTACATTACCATTCCGCAGACAGCAGGGCTATTTTTCATCCTAGCCTTCGGGACCTTGTTACACTGGCGGCTTCGTATGTATTTCCAATATCGTCAGTTCGTTCCGAACGAGACGGAAGTTCGCATCTGACAAACGGGTTTTTAACATGCATGCTCGCATGTTGCTGTATAGACCAAAAAGACACGTTCTCCCAACAGGAGCCGTGTCTTTTTGGTCTTTTAGTCTATCAGGTCTACATTATGCATTCCGGGAAAAAGGAGCTACTCGATTGCGTCCCTCTGTCTTCGCAGTGTACAGCATCCGATCTGCCTGCTCGATCAGCTCTTCACGCTCACTCTGGCGTTGGGGAGCCAGATGAATATGCCCAGACTGACTGTCATTCAACCCGTTAGTCTGTATGCTACCGAGGGGTGCCTGCTTTTATTGCTGGGTCAAAATGATCGGACCATCTGCTGTAATGGCCAGCGTATGCTCGTATTGCGCAGACAAGCCGCCGTCCAACGTGCGTGCGGTCCAGCCGTCCGCATCAATTTTACTGCGGTATGTGCCTGTGTTGAGCATTGGCTCAATTGTAATGACCATGCCCTCTTTCAAGCGTGGTCCACGGTGCGGAGGTCCATAATGAGGAACTTGCGGTTGCTCATGCATTTCTTCCCCGATGCCATGCCCAATGAATTCGCGTACGACCGAGAAGCCTTCCGCTTCCGCGTAGGTTTGTATCGCATGGGAAATATCTCCGATCCGGTTACCGATAACGGCTTGCTCAATCCCTTTATACAGCGATTCCTTGGTAACATCCAGCAGCTTTTGCGCCTGCTCAGACACATTACCCACCGCATACGACCAAGCGGAATCTGCCAGCCAGCCATTCAGGTTCACAACCATGTCGATCGTCACGATGTCCCCGTCCTTCAACGGTGTCTTATTCGGAAAGCCGTGGCAAATCACATCGTTAGGTGAGCCACAAGTTGCAAACTGATAGCCGTTATAGCCTTTTTGCTCCGGTGTTGCGCCATGCTTCTTCATAAAGGATTCCGCAAAGGCGTCAATTTCCAGTGTCGTAATGCCTGGCTTGATCATTTTGGCAATTTCCCGGTGGCAAGCAGCCAAAATGTCTCCAGCTTTTTTCATATTTTCAATTTGTTCTTTGGTTTTAATGATAATCATTAAACGGTCTCCTTCTTTTCCGTGTTCGTTCCACTTTTCACTGCTTCTTTTTTCTGCTTCTATTGTAACGCTAAAAGCAGCGAAATGGAACCGATGTCAACTGACACCGTTTACAAGGATCTTAAACGGGGTATATAATATTCCATAACTTGTATACCAGTATGCAAAATTATTTCCAAGATAGGAGTATCCTATGAAATATCCAACAACCTGGTTACAGGGCGCATCGCTTGGGGAAAGGATTGCTTGTGAACTTCGGCTTCAGATTATACGGGGTATTCAGACGCCAGGCACTGTTCTATCTGAGAATCAGATTGCTGCCGATTTTGGTACCAGTCGTTCTCCGGTGCGTGAAGCCTTGAAGGCACTCTCGAGCGAAGGACTGATCCGTTTAGAGCGCATGGGTGCGGTTGTCGTTGGCATGACACCCAGTGATATGGAGGAGCTATTCGATGTGCGAATGCTGATTGAGCATTTTGTTGTACAAAGGTATGTACATAGTGATAATGCCACATTGGTGACTGTTTTGAATCAGATGATTGACAAAATGGAAGTCGCTCTCAAGTACAGGGATGTCGTTGAATTTTCTCTTCAGGATTTTAATTTTCATGAGGCTCTGGTTCTGGAAGCAGGCCATGCCCGTATTCTTCATACCTGGAACGGTATGAGACAGCTAATCCTGACGGTCATGTTAGCTGCGACAGAACAACGATTTGCGTCTAACATCGAAGAATCACAAGTCACGATTCACAAACATCGAACCTTTGCAAACGCTTTAAGTCAAGGGAATGCTCAGGAGTTATCGGGATTTATTGAGGATCATTACCGAGATACCCGCAACGCGGTTAACGACAGCGTCCTGTCTCCCTACAGAAAGACATCGTCCTAACCGCAACATGCGTGACAAAGAGCCGATGTACCGCGCTTCATGCGTTTCTTGCTGGCGCGGTTCTCTTTTACATTAAAGTTGTCGACAAGTATACATTTAGCTACACATATATGAATAAGGAGGCATTACTTCATGAACACATTACTCGGCTTGAGCCATAACGCGTCCCTGCTCATATGGGCGCTAGTTACCGTCATTCTTTTGATTTTGCTGATTGCCAAATTCAAATGGAATCCCTTCGTTTCATTGCTGCTTTCGTCGGTATTTCTCGGACTGATTAACGGATGCCGGGACATGAAGTTACTGCCTCCGTCACCAAAGGGCTCGGCAGTACGCTCGGCTCCATCGCCATCGTGATCGGTTTAGGCACCATGCTCGGTAAAATGATGGCAGAATCCGGCGGTGCCGAACGCATCGCGACCACACTGATGGATCGTTTTGGTGAAAAACGCGTTCATTGGGCGATGATGATCGTAGGCTTTATCGTGGGTATTCCCGTATTTTTTGAGGTTGGTATTATTTTATTAATTCCCATTCTGTTCACGGTTGCCCGCAAAATGAATATGTCTCTGCTGAAAATCGGTATTCCGATGCTGGCAGGACTATCGACGGTACACGGCCTTTTGCCACCCCACCCGGCTCCGATGATCGCGATTGAAGCCTTTAACGCCAATATTGGACGCACGATAGGATATGCACTCATCGTGGGCATCCCATCCGCCATTATTGCAGGCCCGGTCTTCGGTGCTTGGATTGGCAAAAGAATCATGGTCAGACCCTCCGAGAGGCTGGACGAGCAGTTCAGAAATACGACGGGACGGTCGCTGCCTCCTTTTTGGATTACTCTGTTCACCATTTTATTACCTGTTATTCTAATGCTTAGCGGATCAGTCGCTGAAATCGTAGACCCGGCCAATACACATCCGCTCACTGTATTTTTCAAATTCATTGGTGATGAGGTTATGGCATTGCTGATTGCGGCCGTGTTTTCTTTTTTCTTGCTAGGCTATGCACGTGGTCTAAAGAAAGAGGACTTGTCCCGTTTTACCAGTGAATGTCTGGCACCAACAGCCTCTATTATCTTAATTATCGGGAGCGGCGGTGCATTTAAAACGGTATTGATCGACAGCGGTGTAGGTCAGGCCATTGCAGCGGTCGCTACAGGAGCCCATATGAATGTGATTGTATTTGCTTTTCTGGTCGCTGCGCTCATTCGTGTAGCCACTGGATCAGCGACAGTCGCGATGACGACAGGCTCCGGTATTATCGCACCTGTACTGGCACTTACACCCGGCGCGAATGTCGAACTGGTCGTCCTTGCTACAGGAGCAGGGTCGCTGATCTTGTCTCATGTGAATGACGCCGGTTTTTGGATGATTAAAGAGTTTTTCAATATGACGGTTCCACAGACTCTAAAATCATGGACCATTATGGAAACCATCCTCTCCCTGGTCGCTTTCGGTTTGATTATGCTGCTGAGTGTGTTAATTTAACGATAATGAGCTAATAACGGTAAGTGAAGGGGAGATTGAATATGACAGACACCCGATATATGATCGGCGTCGATATCGGTACGACCAGTACCAAAGCGGTGCTTTTCGAAGAAAACGGCAATATTGCCGCCCAGCACCATGTGGGCTATCCGCTCCATACACCTGAGCCGGATGCGGCAGAACAGGACCCGGAAGATATTTTCAAAGCTGTCGTGACGACGGTGCAAGAGGTCATGAAACAAAGCGGAGTATCAGCCGAGCATGTGCTGTTCGTCTCCTTCAGTTCGGCCATGCACAGCGTACTGGCGGTGGATAAGAACGGCAAGCCGCTGACCGCCTCTATCACTTGGGCAGATAACCGTAGCGCCAAATGGGCCGAAGCGCTCAAACATGGATACAACGGACACGATATTTACTTACGCACCGGAACGCCCATCCATCCCATGTCACCGCTAACGAAACTAATGTGGATTACACGGGATTTACCGGACATTGCGACCCAGACGTATAAATTCATTTCCATTAAGGAGTACGTCTTTGCTCGGTTGTTCCACCAATATGTCGTGGACCACTCGATTGCCTCCGCTACCGGACTCATGAATTTGCAGCAGCTGGATTGGGACGAGGAAGCGCTGCACCTTGCAGGTGTGACGAAGGAGCAGCTATCCGAGCTGGTGCCGACAACGCATGTGCTCAAAGGGCTGGATGAGACCTATGCGCATGACATGGGCCTACTGAAGACGACTCCTTTTGTGATCGGGGCCAGCGACGGTGTCTTGTCCAACCTCGGTGTGAATGCGATCAAACCTGGAGTTGTCGCTGTTACCATCGGCACCAGCGGAGCCATCCGTACCGTAGTTGATAAGCCGCTCACGGATGCCAAAGGGCGCTTTTTCTGTTACGCCTTGACGGAAAAGCTGTGGGTCATCGGCGGCCCGGTAAACAACGGAGGTATAGTCTTCCGCTGGATCCGGGATGAATTTGCAGCCTCCGAGGTGGAAACGGCCAAGCGACTGGGACTTGATCCATATCATGTGCTGACCCAAATTGCGGAACAGGTACGTCCTGGCTCCGACGGTCTGCTCTTTCTTCCATACTTATCCGGTGAACGTGCGCCCTTGTGGGACCCGAATGCTCGTGGCTCCTTCTTCGGTCTGTCCCTGCGTCACAAAAAAGAGCATATGATTCGCGCCGCTCTGGAGGGTGTGCTGTTCAATTTGTATACCGTCATGCTCGCCATGGAAGAAGTCATCGACAGACCGTCAGTCATTCACGCCACTGGTGGATTTGCACGCTCGGAGCTATGGAGACAGCTCATGGCGGATATTTTCGATCAGGAGGTCATTATCCCCGAAAGTCTGGAAAGCTCATGTCTGGGCGCAGCTATTCTGGGCTTGTACGCACTGGGACGGATTGATTCGCTGGATGCTGTGTCCGGTATGATCGGTACCACTCACCAGCACAAACCTGTAGCAGAACACGTGGATATTTATCGCGATTTACTGCCGATTTATATTCGCATTTCACGTAAATTCGAAGAAGAATTCAAGGATATTGCGGAATTTCAGGCCAAGTCCCTACAATCTTTAAATTAGTGGAACCTGTTCTAACGCTGCTGCGTATTACCGTTTTATAAAAACCTGTCTATGTCAGTTGGGCAGGGTAAGAAGGAGGATTAGACGATGCTCAAACAATTACTGCACCGCCTGCTACATTCCACCTCTCATTCTCATAAGCGGCGATACAGCAGCTCAGACCGTTATTATGAACGTGAACGTAAACGCCATTCTTCTTCAGACGGTTACAAGAATAGTCACAATGGACACCACTATTACAAGGATAAACGCCGTCATTACTCCAGTTCTTAGCCAAACAACAAGAAGTAGCGACGGAATAGAGCGTAACACAAGAAGCATGCCACAGGCTCCTTCAAACCCTATAAAGCGAAGACCCTTCTTATCTCAAGGGCCTTCGCTTTATTGTTGTGCGCCCTTCGTTATGCAGGGCAACATCTGTGCATTTTACAGGAAATCGGCCAAGACCGAAATTACAGAAACAGGGTTTTAGAGATGATCACCAGCAAAATAAACAGAACTAGAATCGCTCCTACAGAGGTCCATGCTCCTACGCCGCAACCCATACCGCCTACTCCACACATATGACTCATTTACAACACTCCCTTCGCTCATTTACAGGATCATTGTATGTAGACCTGGTCAAATGCGTAAGGGGGGCATTCCCCCATTTTTGCGGCGAATGCCTGTTTATTTTTAGGGACGTTATGGGTTAACCTCAAGCAGCAGCAATGCTTCCTCCAGCTCTTGCATAAACTGTCGGCTGTTCTCATAACGTGGCCGAATCTGAAAAAGACGCTCCAGCATATGACGCACAGGTGAACTCAGCTTCAATTCTTCCTGCCAGCTTGCCGGCGGTTGATCCGGCTGAGGCTCGTAACTGCTATACAGCATAAAAAGCATTAAATGTCCGACATCGTACAAATCGCTGTAGACGGCGACATCTTGTCGCTCGGGTGCGCGCTTTTCCAGCATGGATTGGGTAAATATATCCTCCTGTCGCTCTCCTACCGCCAGAGCAAGACCAAAGTCGATCAGGTAAGGCTTCCCCTCACGGTGAATCACATTGGGAATGCGGATATCCCGATGGATATAGCCCCGTTCATGCACATGCAGAACTCGCTCCATTAACTCCAAAATGTAGACAATGCATTCCTGTTCCGTAAAGGAACGCTCCTGTTCAAATATAAGCTCCTCCAACGTCATGCCGGAGATGTATTCCATAACCACAACTATTCCGTTCGAATGTTCGACAATTTCGAGCAGCTTCGGAATATAGGAGTGTTCCATCTGCCGCATAATATGAGCCTCGCGCTGCAATAGCTGAACTGCCTTGGCCCGTTTGCTCGGTCTGGGCATTTTCACTGCCACCTCTTGTCCGCTGTGCCGATCCAGACAGAGGTAGGTTAGACCATAGCTCCCCATGCCTAAAAGCGAACGAACATCATAACGTCCGCTCAGTAAATCGCCAGGCTGTTTCGGATAGTCCATCCATGATTCATATGCGTTCCGCAACCAAGCAAACATATTTATATCCTTTCCTCTACATGCCGCAACAACGTTTCTTATGCGGCTTGTTCTCGTATTCTTATATTCCGTTATTATACCATCCACGATAAAAGACCATCAGAACCGGGAAGGTCTGATGGTCTTTATCAGGGAAGATGCTGGTTATGCCTCTCTGCGTCTGCGCGGTGTCAGACCAAGCCAGGACAACAACGAACCGCGCGATTTGCGTTGCCTGCCCTGGTAGGTACGCAAATTAGTAATTAGCTGCCGGTCTCGTTCCTCGTCAACCTTTTCTTTCATCCAGCGTTTTTGATCCTCCAGTTGGTTAGACAGACTGATATTCTTTTCCACCAAACGGCTGTGCTCTGCTTCCAGCTCCTCCAAACGGCTCCGCATTTCCAACAAAGCGTTTTGCACCATGTCCTGCATCTGCGCCAGTTCTTGCGGCTCTACGGACTCCTGCGTTTGTACGGATACAGGTGCTTGCTCCAATCTATACTCAATGGTAGATGCCAAAGTCTGGAACTCCTCCTGCGACTGTAGCTGCATCATGGGTTCCTCTGACAGTTCCTGAGCATTCATTTCATCCTGTAACTCTGTCAGTTCAACCGTAGCAGCAGCTTGCGCCTGCATGACCGTCTCTTCCCTGCCCTCAGCCGCCGCCATTATTTCTTCCCAGGTTGCGGTTAGTGACTCAGCATCCGAGATGGGTGGCAAGCGGAATTCTTCATCCTCCATTTGAAAGGGAGCGGTCACTCTCTCAAGCACCACCTGAACCGCCTGCTCCATCGTCATATGCTGCTCACGCAACGCCCTCCGCATCACCTTCAAGCACTCAACATCCTCAGCACTGAACATCCTCGATTGATTCGCGGAACGCTGAAACACATACCCCTGCTCCTCCAGCGCCGCTGCATATTTACGAAGGGTACTCGCCCCGATTCCCAACTGTTTTGCTGCTTCCGTCGTCGATTTGCTTTCTTCCATTTAATCATTACCTCCCCGGATGGTATGGAAAGAAATAAGCTTGTATATGTAGAATTCGCGAAATCCATTGGAAACCCTTTGGCAAAAATGTTCTAATATTGCAGACTGCTAAGAACCTTTGTCATAACGGAATATTTGTAGATATACAAGAAACGACATTGCAGAGCATACTTCCGTTCAAGTATGTCCTTGAAACTCTTTAAAGTACGTCACATAAATGTCATACTTTCATTATTTTCACGTCACTATTCCTTCCATCAACATAGTTCAGGTTATAATTTGCACAGAATTCACCTTAAATATAAATTGAAACATGCTCTCCTATCTTCCAGTAAAAGTATTGATAATTCACGTCCATTCTATAATTAATCCTAAAAAGCACCTCTATTCACAGTCATTTTTAATTTCCCGGAATGGAGACAAAAAAATGGATATTTTCAAAAGATCAGCAATATGTTATGTTATGTAACGTAAAATGTATTTCAGGCATAATTTGTAGCATATTAACGTTCGCTGGAACGAGGAGGCAACATAGATGAAGGGGAAGGCAAGGAAAGTAGCTATTGTCGGCGCGGGAATGGTCGGTTCGAGCTGTGCCTACTCAATGGTTAATCAGTCCATTTGTGATGAGATCATGATGATTGACCGCACGTATGATCGGGCTTTGGCCCATGCACTGGATCTGTCTCATTGTATGGATTTTACGTCCACACGTACCAAGGTGCGTGCAGGCACGTATGCAGACTGCACGGATATGGACGTTGTGATTATAACGGCTGGAGCCAACCCTAAACCGGGTCAAGACCGCCTATCTGTGCTGGACGACGCAGTGCTTATTACCAGAGAGATTGTAACAGCGATTATGGAGGGTGGCTTCGACGGTATATTCGTCATTGCCGCTAATCCTGTCGACATTGTAACGTATATGGTACAAAGTATATCCGGTCTGCCGCGCAACAAGGTGATCGGTACAGGCACCTCCATTGACTCATCCCGACTCAAGACGTTGCTTTCTGAAGTATTTTCCATAGATCCGCGCAGCGTACAAGGGTATGCTCTTGGGGAGCATGGCGAATCCCAATTCGTCGCTTGGTCACACGTTACGATTGGTGGTAAGCCGCTCTTGCACATTTTGCGTCAGCATAAGGAACGATTCAGCCACGTCGATCTGGACGACATTGCCCGTAAAACTCGGGATGCAGGCTGGGAGATCTTCACCCGCAAAGGCGCCACTTATTTTGGTATTGCCAATGCGCTGGCGTACATTACCCGTTCCATTTTAAATGATGATGGTAAAATTATAGCGGTCTCTGCTGTATTGGACGGCGAGTACGGGCACACCGATGTCTGCACGGGCGTTCCGGCGATTATCGGCAGCAGAGGAATCCAAGAGGTCATCGAGCTAGAGCTAAGTCCGGAAGAACAAGCGAAGTTCGACGCCTCTTGCCACCTTATCAGCAATAATATCCGTGCCATTTCAGGCTTAGTGTAAACCAATAGCACAGTAAAAAACTCCTTACCCTCATTGAGGATAAGGAGTTTTTGCAGTCCCCGTATTTCGCCCTATATCTCTTTATAACGAAATACGGTCAGTCCCGCCAACGTAAATACGACAAAGCTACCTATTATAACCGTCAACAGTGTGTCAGTTGGCACCATGAACGCCCCGAAGTTGTCTCTTCCACTCGGCATCATCGCCAATAAAGGCTGTGTCCATGGATAGTACGGACCGTAGGTTTGAGAATTGGCGACCAGAATATTCGGCACGGTGAAGACGAAATTCAACGCAAGCGGTGCGGCAAAGCTGGACCACAAGAAGGACACCATCAACTGCAACGCAGCCAGCGGCAGGCAGGCTACCCAGCCTGCGAGCAAACTTTGAGCGATCACGGCCCAAGGGATTGGTCCGTTCATGTCCTGCACAGCTCCAACACCCAGCAGCGCTCCTCCGAACAGTAGCTGGGTCAATCCGACCAAGGCCATAATGATGGTCAACTTGGCCGCATACAGACTGGTGCGGGACAATGGCAATGACATGAGTTGCTTCCAACCGCCGCCCCCATGCTCGAATCGGCAGACTAGAGATCCAAATACGGCGGTCAGCATCGGCATGAACAGCATGGCATGTAATGTAAGCATGGCAGTCAACAGCAACAGCCAGTTCCCTCCCGGATTCGCCAGCAAGCCAATCAAGACGGCAATCGCCGGGCTGACGAACGCAAGCAGCCAGACGGGCGATTTGGCCATTTTCATACGTTCAACAGAAAGCAGCCGTATATATCCTCCGAACATTACGCCACATCCTTTCGGCTAAAATGGGCCGCTGTCAGCAGACTGAGAAGCATGCCCGTTCCGCACCCGACGGACGCAAACATCCATGCTTGTGGTGCAACCCATGCGAATTGAGGCCAGGCCAACGGAAACCATTCGGACAGCTGTGAAGCAAACAAGCTGCCGATACCTAACGTAATGCCCAGTGTTACAGGCAACGCCTGATTATGGAACGTGACCGTTAACCACAACAATAATACGAGCATAGGCAGTGTGCCGCCCAAAGGCCAAAATCCGAGTCGTAGCAGTTCCCCTACGGGTGCGGGTTCTCCCCCGAAGCCAAGAATCATTCCCAACACCCAAGTCCCGAGCGTCAGGAGTAGACAGGACACGCACAGCATTCCAATGGCCAGTGCTAGCTTGGCCATATAAACGCTAAATTTGGATATAGGCAAAGCCAGCAGCTGCTTCC
>RCUF01000382.1_pt1 | contig 15186 bp, 8 predicted proteins | sample 2166311 | NCBI WGS metagenome assembly RCUF01 (sample SAMN09932608, study PRJNA488358) | compost metagenome | feature: garden; material: soil; isolation source: compost soil in 4-hydroxybenzonitrile-enriched culture | place: Germany: Experimental Botanical Garden Goettingen | collected 2016-01-27
CTGCATTGGGCAAAAACAGAAACTTCCGTGCTACATCTGAGGTCATATAGGTCATGCCGACAACAGGCAACGGGCGCCCATCCTTTATAAAATAGTCCCGACTGCGCATGATGATCTGTCCTTCAGCCAGCAGTTCGGCATCCTGCCCCCAAAAGCCCTGTCGCAATATACGCACTTCACCATCCGATGACTCGGCTCGGCAAATGACCCGATATAAACCGCTTAGGATGGAAAAGGAAAGGGGAATACGTACAAAGTCCTGTTCTCTGCTAACTTCAATTTGCAAGCGCTTGCTCCATACCTGCTGACTGTGATCATCCAATATTTGCTCCACCGTCAGGTCAAAGCTCCATATCTCGTGATATCTGGGCGTGGCTCCTCCTCGCTGCAATCTTTGGGTTTGAAGTGTCAGTACGGCTCGTTCCCCAGGCTCATAAGCAGCATAGTTTGGCTTGATAGATAGCTCCGTCATCCCCTTGGCGCAAAAACGTGCCCATTGGGCAAGCAACTGCTCCCCATCCTGTTCCCAAAAGGAAGCTATCAACGGCAATTGGACAAACATCCAGCGTGCGCCGGCAAACAGACCTCGGGCATGCTCCCATAGCACCACTGGGGCGGCAATGTCCCGTCCGTCCTTACTTACTCCCTTGAGCAAAGGATAAATTCGCGTATTCATCGGCCCGGCAGAGCCCATTTGGTGCGGCAGATCGCTGCTTTTGGTCGTATGTGGAACGAGATTCCACGTATCCGCCACCTGGAACAGAGACTCCTGACCACACAGCACAGGAATATCCTCTGGTGCGACCAGGGAAGTCACCTTCGACGCGTCTACTCTCAGCACCTCATGAATATGCAATTCCTGATGATATGCAGTCTGCTCAGTCTCAATTACCCAGTCTCCATGCTCATCAGCAGGATCGCGGACCGGATTCTTAAAGGGTGCTCCCCCGACGTTAAGCAGCCCCCCTCCCCTGTGGAGAAATGCCACGATTTCGGTCCAGGCGGACTTGGGGAAGTACGGTGCATGCAGATTGACAAAGCAGCCGTTGTCCATATGCTTTAGCGTTTCAGCCAGTTCATCGGCTCGTACGACCACCACGTCTGCAACTCCCTGAAATGCCTCGTCTGGCAACAGGCTCCCTATAGCGGGAAAGCCTTGCTCACTGAAAACAACGATGGATGGGTTTACTATGGATTCATTCATAACAAGCCATCCTTCATGGCCTTATACACAAGCTGGGCAAACAGACTGTTGGACCAGGCGAACCATTTTCTCGTATAAACCGTGGGATCATCTGCATGAAAGCCTTCATGCATATATCCGGTGTCGCCATCGGTCGCTTCCAGCATCCGGATCATCTCCAGCTTTTCTTCTGTGGTCTGGGCCGTTAACCCTTGCATAGACAGGGACATATGCCAGATGTAACCCGGCAGAGTGTGCGGACTTCCGATGCCTTTAGCCGCCTTGCCTTCATAGTAAAACGGATTCTCCTGACTTAAAGCGAAGAGTCTCGTATTTTGATAGATAGGATCGTCCGCCGTCGTATAGCCCAAATACGGAATGGACATCAATCCTGGCGTACCTGCGTCATCCATCAGGCAGTAGTTGCCAAATCCGTCCGTTTCATAAGCATATATAGGCCCGAATACCGGGTGGCGGTAAATACCGTACAAGCGGATACCGTGCTCCACCTCAGCCTCCAGCTCCTTCAGCTCGTTCAGAAAGTCCATATCACGAAATACCCACTCCGCAAACTCCTGCATCTGCCGTAGAGCAACTACGGCAAACATATTACCGGGTATATTGTAGTGGAAATCGCAAGCATCATCACTGGAACGGAAGCCCGACCAAATCATCCCTGTATAATTTACAGGCATACCGAGTCCCAGATTGCGCAAGGAATCGGTGAAAATGCCGTTATTACGCGTAAACCGATACGCAGATTGCTCTTGGTGATGCTGCTCCGTTTTGAACACATCCACCATTTTACGCAGAGCCATCTTGAATTTTGAATCAAAAATATCGGTAAGCTCCGTTTCCTTCCAGTACATATAAGCCAGCCGAATGACAAAGCAAAGCGAGTCGATTTCAAATTTTCGTTCCCACACCCATGGCGACATTTCCGTCTCATCAGCCGCGTTCCAGTGCCAGTCATTCGCCGTCTCATTGAACGCATTCGCATACGGGTCTATGAGGACATAATGAATATGGCGCTTGATCAGACCACCAATGATACGCTGTAAATCAGCATCCTCCCTGGCTAACGGCACATAATGAATGACCTGCTCTACGGAATCCCGCAACCAAAGAGCCGGAATATCACCTGTAATGAGAAACGTTGTCCCATCATCCATTAGTTTGGTCGTCGTCTCCAGCGAATTCGGAAAACAGTTTTTAAACAGCTTCAGCAGCTTCGGCCTGTGAGCCAGTGCTTGCTCCGCTTCCTTAAGTACGTCCTGAACAGCCTGCGGCAAGTCAAGGTCGGGCATCGGTATTTTGGGAAGTCTGAATTGTTCCAATAGCTTTTTCGCTCCTTTATCAATATCTATTGCAAGCGTATCGTTTTAATTTCATAAGGTGTAAAAGACAATGTGAGACAGCTACCTTCCAGCTCAAGCGGCTGAAGGGGTTCCTCCAGCGCATTCGACACGTAGGCTGCGTTGAACGTGTAAGGCCAGATCAACTTGATCGTTTCCCGTCCCCCAGAAGATTCGTACAAACGAAGAATCGTCCCCAGTCCATCTTCGGCCGGCTTGATCGTATCCAGCACAACGTGACGGCTATCAAAGTTAATGAACGATCCGCTGCTCGGCAGCACTCCAGTGCTGCGCTTTTGCTGTTGCACAACAGGCATATCTTGGTTCAGCTCAGCCGCATGACGCAAGGTATGGGCGCTGCGCCAGTCTCCCACATGCGGATATAGCGAATACGTAAAATCGTGCTCGCCCAGATCGGCATCTTTATCCGGCCATTTGGGTGCACGCAGCAGAGACAGACGGATGGTGCTGTCTTGAATGTCGTAGCCATATTTGCAATCATTGAGCAGACTCACGCCATACCCGTGCTCGGAAACATCCGCAAATCGGTGTCCACACACTTCATACTGCGCCTGCTCCCAGCTCGTATTCCGATGGGTCGGCCGCTCCAAAGCACCAAAAGGAATTTCATATGTCGCCTTGTCCGTAACCACATCTATAGGAAAGCCTACCTTTAGCAACTTGTGCGCTTCATTCCAGCTCACATGCGTCCTGAAATCAATTCGCCGCTCATGATGATAAAAAATCACATCCTGTGTCATTTCAGATTGATGGATTCGCCATCGGAAGCGCAGCACATCCTTCGTTTTCCCCTGGAGCACTACTTGTTTTTCCAGCAACTCGGCTTCTCCTGCTACCTGTTCCTCATAGCGGTCATCCAAGTCCCATGCATCCCACAAGGTCGGACGGTCATGGAAAAAATGAAAACGGTTTGCCCGTGCCCCGTGCTTCAAGATTTCACGGTTTGCCGCTTTATCCAGCAGACGAATCATTTCGCCCCGCTCATTAAATTGCACCTTATAAAATCCCGTCTCCCAGATATCCCCCAGCGATCCAGATATCACATCTAGCTCGGGCTTCTCACCTGTTTGAGCCTGTTCTCGCTCCAACCAAATCGTTTTGTAGCCCAGTGCAGGAACATCCGGAATACGGACCGAAATGCCGCCTTCCTCCATATCGATGTCCAGCCGCTCGGCTTCATCATTAGCGTAGTGGTAGGCATACAATCCCTTTGCCGATTCCGTAGCAATATGGATCACGGCACTACGGCTCCAGCCCAGGCTGTTAAACACAAGATACGGCATTCCTGTTCTCGAGCCTTCCGTGTTCACTTGAGCCGCCAGCGTCGTAATCCCCTGTTGAAGCCCGACATGTCCCCATTCGAAAATTTGCTGATACTCCTTATCCGAAGTGCCGTAAACCTCGGTAATCGCAGAGCCGGGGATAATATCGTGGAACTGATTCAACAAAATCAGCTTCCAGCCCTCATGCAATGCCGAACAGATGTCCTGCACCTGCTTCGGCTCCAGCTTTGGTAATGCCAGCGTGCTCCATAGCTCTGCCTCGCGGTAGACTCCCTCCGCTTTCCGGTTATTACGTTTGTTGCGAGCATGGGTCGTGTAGGTTCCCCGGTGCAACTCAAGGTACAAGTCACCATGCCATTGGGGAAGCTTCGGATGCGCCTGATCTATGCCTGCGAAAAACTGCCCCGCCGTGCTGAACCGACTCGCAGGCAGTCCCACCATTAGCGGAGAACGCTCTATATATTCCAGCATTTCACGCGTAACTCCACCGCCGCCGTCTCCATGTCCATAGAGCAACATGTGCTCAGGATGAGCCGATTTTTCACGATAGGACTGCCAATGGTCATGAATGTCCTGTGGCCGTGTATTTTCATTCACGCCATGATTGAGGTAGGACAACATCGAAGTACCATCGATGCCCACCCAGTGGAACAAATCGTAAGGAAACACATTCGTATCATTCCAGCCGAGCTTGGTCGTCATAAAATAGTCTATCTTCCCATGCTTTAAAATCTGCGGCAGGGACGCACAGTAGCCGAACGTATCCGGTAGCCATTCGATATGAGAGGTTTTGCCGAATTCCTGTTGGTAAAAACGCTGACCATACAGCATTTGGCGGATGAGTGATTCGCCACTGGGCAGGTTCAAATCAGGCTCTACCCACATCCCCCCAACCAGCTCCCACCGTCCTTCGGCGACTCTCGCTTTGACCCGTTCATACAGCTCTGGATCATTTTCTTTTACAAAAGAGAACAGCAGCGGCTGGCTCTGTGCATATTGATATGCCGGGTATTCATCCATCAGCGCATCCACCGTTGAGAAGGTTCGGCTTGTTTTCCGTACGGTCTCGCGCATCGGCCACAGCCAGGCAATGTCAATGTGCGACTGTCCTACCATGTGCTCCAAACCTTGCGCATTTCCGCCGATCTCCTGAACCTGCCGAATCAGTTCATTTTCTGTGGCTGAGATCGCTCCCCCTGCTCGAATGGCGTCTTCCTCCAGATTTGCAAAACGATCCATCACCCCATACAGAGCTTTCAGCAGGCGTATTCTGCGGATATCGCCCTCAGGCAGCAGTAGAGCGGCTTCGCTAATAACGGTAACGGTATACATCAGACTCTGCACGGGCTTGTTTAGCCGTACAAGATAGCTTGTAATAGAAGAAATCGGAGGTTGAATGACAGCCTGCCGATTAAGTGGATCAACGGGTTCGGGTACAGGATCAAACAGTTCTATATCCAATACCGGTGAAGGCCCGATGACCTGCGGATTAAGCGTGACATAGGTATGATTGCGATCAAGCCCGTGATAGGCAGCACCATTGACCCGCAGCAATCCTTCTCCCCCGGACTCAAACACCAATCCAAAAGGTTTTCTCAACCACGCTGTCGGTACATCCAACTGCGTTTGAAAAAAATAAGTCGTCCCCTGACTGCTGGGGAATCGCTTGAGGTCCAGTCCTTCCGATAAAGGTGCGTCGTCTTCGTATTGACCTGGTGTTTGGTAAGTGGAGCGTGTAATGTTCCAGCTTCGCAAATCCAGCTTCTCCAGCCATTGGCATTCCGACAATTCCCGAATCAGGCGTTTGATACGCTCCATTATTCATCCTCCCGTACGATCAACTCGGCACACAGGGTATCTTTGGAGTGCCTGCCTACTTGAATAGAAAATCGCCCTGCCTCAACGACCGGCTGTAGATCACGCCCTATATATTGCAGCTTGTCGGAGCCTACAACAAACTCAACCGTCCGTGTTTCTCCCGGCTTTAATACAACTTTGCAAAAGCCCTTGAGCTCCCTGATTGGGCGGGTCACCAAACTCACCGTGTCCGAGATATAAAGCTGTACTACCTCAGCTCCTTCCCGTTCACCCGTGTTGGTTACATCGACTGTAACCGTAACGGATTCGTCCGCTCGGATCGAGTTGGTGCTTAATGTAAGCCTTTCATAGCTAAATGTCGTGTAGCTGAGACCGTAGCCAAACGGATAGCAAGGCTCGGAATCGTCCTCCAGATACCGCTTGCCCCGGGAACGCTTGCCATTGTAATATACCGGCAACTGGCCGACATGCTTAGGGATGGAGAGGGTCAAACGTCCCGAAGGATTTACATCCCCAAATAAAATATCCGCGATTGCATGTCCCCCCTCCTGACCGGGATACCATGCTTCCACAATGGCGTGCGCATGCTGCTCCACCCACGGCTCAGCAATCGGTCGCCCGTTCATATAAACGACGACAAGTTCCTTTCCCAGCCTGTAGACTTCCTGCATGAGTTGGAGTTGTACCCCCGCAAGCCCCAACGTCATCCGGTCGATGCCTTCGCCGCATTCCATGTCGTTCCAATCGTGATCCGATACCTTCGATGCGCCGGTTTTAAGATCAATCGTCCCTTCCCCGAAATCGCGGGCGCTGGATCCTCCAACCACCATCACCACTGTATCGGCCTCAGCCGCACATGCCAGTGCATTTTCAAAGCCTTCCCGGGATTCTCCCTTGATCCGGCAGCCAGGTGCGTACAGAACGCTAACCTGATCCTTGCCCAGCTTGCCACGGATACCATCAAGTACAGTTATCACGCGGGATCTAGGCTGCGGTGATGTATAATCTCCCAACTGATTGTAGACCTGATCCGCATTCGGGCCGATGACCGCAATACGCTTGGAGGTTTTCGGCAGGGGGAGCGTTCCATCGACGTTTTTGAGCAGCACAATCCCTTCTGTCGCAATCTGACGAGCCAACCGAATATGCTCCGCCTGACCAATCACCTGCTCTGCTCGTTCCGCATCCACATACGGTTTGTCAAACAGACCCAGCCTGAATTTTAGCGTGAGCACCCTGCGAACCGCCCGATCCAGCACACTCGTCTCCAGCTTGCCAACGCGAACCGCCTCGGCCAGATGACTTCCGAACATTTCGCCGGACATTTCCATATCAATCCCTGTGCGAATCGCCTGCACAGCGGCATCCAATCCATCCTCGGCCACATCGTGCCCGCTCGCCAACATTTCAATCGCGCCACAGTCCGTAATGATCACACCGTCAAATCCCCACGCCTGACGAAGAATATCGTCCAATAGCTCAGCATTCACTGTACACGGGACCCCATCGATTTCGTTATAGGCTGGCATAACAGATTGCGCCCCTGCTTCCACCGCTTTTTGAAATGGATACAGATCCACCTCCAAAAGCTCGCGCCAGCCCATATGCACAGGTCCGGCGTTACGTCCGCCTTCCGAGCTGCCATAGCCTGCAAAATGCTTTAATGTGGCAGCTACGCTATGTTCGCTGAGTAAGCTTTTCCCCTGAAGCCCCTCCACTGCGGCAACAGCAAATTCACCGATGAGATAAGGATCTTCGCCGAAGCATTCCTCTGTGCGTCCCCAGCGCGGATCACGCACAACATCAAGCACGGGCGAGTACGTGACCGCCCCACCCTGAGCGCGGGTTTCACTCGCAACCGCACGGCACATATCGCGGTACAGATCGACATTCCATGTGCTGCCGATGGACAGCGGAACCGGAAACACAGTGCCGTCAATCGCCATATGCCCATGAGAGCATTCCTCACCGATCAGTATCGGGATGCCAAGCCGGGAATGCTCTACTGCATAGCGTTGGATCAAGTTCACAGCCTTCGCCCCTTGCTTGGCAGATAAGCCATTCTCCAAGGTCACCCCGGTCCACGGATCAGCGCGAAGTACCCCGTATAAGGAACCGACTCCCCCATTTTGCACCTGCTGCTTGAAATCATGATGTAGGGACAATCCCCCATCTGTGTGCTCATACACTTGCCAGCCAAAGGGCTGCACAAGCTGTCCCACCTTTTCCTCTATTGTCATCAAACCGATTAAGTGCTCCACCCGTTCTTCGATCGGTTTGCTTTTATCTTTATAAATCAACATGGTCATGCCCTCTCCTCCCCTGTTATTCCTTCACAGCCCCAACCGTAAGCCCCTGCACAAAATAACGCTGGAAAAATGGATAAGCGAATATAATAGGTAGCGTCGCCAGTACTACCATCGCCATTCGTGAAGTATCCTGCGGAATGGATTGAAGCGCAGCCAGGCTCATAGAGCTATTCTGCGAATTTTGCTGGATGAACTGAATGCTGGATTCAATCCGCATCAGCATGGACTGAAGTGGCACCAGATTGGGATTGTCAATATACAACAGGGCATTAAACCAGTCGTTCCAGTAACCAAGCGTGCTGAATAAACCAATGGTCGCAAGTCCAGGCAGAGAGAGCGGAAGCACCATTTTTAAAAAGGTGTAAAACTCGCCTGCCCCATCTATTTTGGCTGATTCGACGATGGCATCTGGCACGCTGGTGCTATAGAATGTGCGCAGGATCATAATATAAAAGGCATTCATAGCCAGCGGTAAAATCAAAGCCCAAATCGTATCCTTAAGCCCGAGCAATTGGGAAACGACCATATAGGTCGGGATCATTCCGCCATTAAAGAGCATGGTTAAAATTGCAAAAACCGAAAAAAATCTTCTATAACGGAAGCTCTTTCGTGAAATAGCATACGCATATAATGAAATAAGAATGAGACTGATCACCGTACCGATGACCGTTACAGCAATCGTCACCCCATAGGAGCGCAGTAGCGTATCACTGGTACGAAATATGAAACGATAAGCCTCCAGACTCCATTGGGACGGGAGTAACCGATATCCGTCCCGCGCCAGCGTTTTCTCATCGGTTAGGGAAATAATGACGACGAATAAAAAGGGAAATACACACAAGAACGCGAACACCCCTGCTACCACATTCAGAACAACATTCCAGCCCCGTGAAATATGATGGAAATCTCGTTTTTTTCTTTCTTTTCCAGAAGCCACAGTCCACACCCCTCTCCTCTTTTTTAGAACAAAGCGCTGTCTTTATCTATTTTTCGCACAACATGATTGGATAGGATGACGAGAACGAAGCCAACCACCGACTGATACAAGCCTGCGGCTGTGCTCATCCCAATTTCCCCTGTCGTTTTCAACCCGCGATATACATAGGTGTCGATGACGTTCGTTACCGAATACAAGGTGCCCGAATCTCTTGGAACCTGATAGAACAAACCAAAATCCGCATAAAAAATCCGACCAACCGCAAGCAGCGTCATTATGATAATGATTGGCGAGAGCAAAGGGAGCGTCACATTACGAATTTGCTGCCATTTGCTGGCTCCATCTATCATGGCTGCTTCATACAAGGATTTGTCGATCCCCAAAATCGAAGCCAGATAAACGACACTGTTATATCCAATCGCCTTCCATAGACTGACTAGAATCAAGATATACGGCCAATAAGCAGCCTCCGAATACCACTGAACCGGCTCGATGCCAAACCCTGCGAGAATTTGATTCAGCATCCCCCGATCCATGCTCAGAAAGCTGAAGGCAAAGTAGCCCACAATGACCCATGACAGGAAATACGGGAGAAACATGCCTGTCTGGTACAGCTTCGCCAATCGTTTATTAATCAGTTCGGAGAGCAGAATAGCCATAGCTACCGAAAACACAAGTCCGAGAATAATAAAGACCAGGTTATACAAAAGGGTATTTCGCGTGATGACATAGGCATCGTTGTTATTGAACAGAAACTTGAAGTTATCCCAACCCACCCACTTGCTCGTATAAATACTGGCCCAGAATCCTTCCCTGTTAAAACGATATTGCTTGAAAGCAGCCACTGTCCCGACCAGCGGCAGATATGAAAAGAAGAAGAACCAGATAGCGCCGGGTAGCACCATGAACAGCATAACTTTGTTTCTAATCACATTTTTGAAAAATGCGGCCATAGGTATCCCCTCCCAATCTGTTATGAGAAAAGCAGCTAAAATAGCTATTGGAAAAAGACCGGGCGTAACTTACACCCGCCCGATCTCTCCTATATTTCACGAATTAAAATATTATTTGCTGTTTTTTTCCTTCCAGGCATCAAGCTGGGATTGCGCTTCCACCATCACCTTATCCAGACCAGCCTGCTTGAATTTTTCAATCACTTTCGGGAGATTCGTTTCCGGGTCCAGCGTACCTGTCATCAGCGAAGCCCAAAATTGCTCTTTGACGTTCTGAACGGCTGCCATCTCCGCAGATACTTTACTGCTGTCAAAGTTGAAGCTTAGGATTGGAGAGTTTTTTCCTTCCGAATTGAACTTCTTGAATTGCTCCCATTTATCAGCCGGATCATTCGGATTCAGATACAACAGCATATTGTTGCCGAGTGAATACGAAGGCATATCATAGTTTTTGGAATTAGCCAGATTTTCGATATACTGGCCATCTGTTTTTTTGTAATGCACTCCTTCAATACCGGAGTCAACCATATTGCGTAATACCGGATCTGTATTCAGCAGGTTCAGGAACTGCATCGCCTTTTCAGGGTTTGCCGAGTTTGCCGAGATCGCCATAATGGAGCCCTGTACAGACGTATTGGTCACAATTGGATCGCTGGCAGGTGTCGATATCACTGGATAACCGTAGCTTGCAGACCACAGGTTATCGGCCAGCGGTTGAGTTTGCGCACGATCCAGAAACCAGTTCCCGGACGTAGTTAAATCATTGGTCGAGCCTGTGGTTGCAGCTTCCGGTGATACGTATCCGGCCTTGTAATACTTATGCATCGTCTTCAGCGCCTGCTTCATTTCAGGCGTTTCCAAGATGTTTACGATCTTATAATCCGTGGTATCCAGTTTGACAGCCATCGGCAGGTTTTGAATGATATAGTCATATGGAACATAAGGAACATAGTTTTTGTCCATGCCGAATGCAGTTACGCCAGGCTCGTTTTCTTTAATCGTTTTGAGCAGAGGCTCCAGGCTATCCAATGAGCGGACATTTGAAAGGTCCAGCTTGTATTGCGTCAGCAATTTGTTATTGAACCGCCATACCTCTTGCTGCGGAAGCTCCTTATTGGCAGGAATGCCATAATGATGTCCATCCACCTTAGAGCCTTCCAGAAACGCAGGATCAATCGTCTTTTTAAGATCCTGGCCGTACTTGTCAAGCAAGTCGTCCAGTTCCATGAAAGCGCCCTTTCTGGCATTTTGCACATAATCAAAGCCACCGGAAGCCGTGAATACAATATCCATGGGCTCTCCCGAAGCCACGTTCACCTGCATTTTTTGCGGGTAGTCGCCCCAATCGACCATTTTCATTCTAATCGTGGCGTTTATTTTCTTTTGGGTATACTTGCTAACCTCTTCCATCACCCGATCTACATCTTTTTGAGGCGTACCAATGGTGTACCAGATCAGTTCTACCGGTTTTTCCGCTCCTCCATTCGTCGTTTCCCCGCCACCGCTGCTTCCTCCACAAGCACTGAGAATGAGCGTCAGCACCATACACATCACGAGAACAAGCGAGTAGCTTCTTTTGCTTTTACCCATGTATGATCCTCCGTTATGAATTGGAATTTGACCCTATCTTGTTCATTGGAAGTCGCTTATGGGATTTTTGCAAAATCCTCATTTATGAAGCAACTACGTTAACCTTAACTAATGTAAGCACTTTCATAAAGAAGATAAACTTAATAAACCAAGGTACAAATTAAAGAAATCCATGTACACCTGGTATTTATCCCAATCCTTTATAGTCTGTCGGGGAAATGCCCACATATTTTCTGAACTGCTTATAAAAATATCCCGTCTCCCAATACCCCACGTTCCGCGCAATTTCGTGTACCTTGAGATTGGTGTTTTTAAGCTGTTCCTTGGCTTTTTTAATCCGGTACTGATTGATATATTCAGCAAAGGTTTCGCCCGTTTCCTTATGAAACAACTGACCGAGATAAACGGGATGAAGGTGGTACTGGTATCCTAATATTTTTAATGATAGCTCCTTGGCATAATGAACATGGATATAGGACAGCACCTGACTTACGATAGGTTTTTTCATTTCTTGCAGCAGTGAATTCACCGTCTCTGTCGCCACATGCTGAAGCGCACTCACCAGCTCTGCCAATGTCGTACAGCATTTTATCTGGTGAAGCCCCTGCTGAAACCGTTCCGACTCATTGGAATGCTTGATGTTCTCCAGCTCCATCTTGAACCGGATCACCAACTCCAGCGCCATATTCCGCAGTTCATCCGGGGTAACACTTTCGAGATGCTGAAGCTGCTCAAAATCACTCTGAATTCGTGCGGTAAGCGCATCTAGGTCTCTTGCTATAATCAGCTTCACATAATCCTTCCAGTCGATGGAACAAGTCTCGCCAGCGTTGCCCTCGCTCTCCTCCAGCATTGTATAGTCAATGATCCGGCGGTCATTATATATCATAAAATATTCCAAAGATTTTTTAGCTTCATTATAGCTGCGTGGAGCTGCAGCAAGCGAACCGGCGCTGCCTATCCCGATATACACCGTTTCTTCCCCGTCCGTCGACCACTGAACAGAAAAATCCTCCAAGAGCGTTAACAAGTCCTGTCTGCCCTCATCATAATTCGGTAGTGCGGCAATGATTACACTAACCGCATCAACATCGCGAAACAATGTTAAATCGGGCTGGTGTTGAATGTACTGCCTTAACTGTTGATGCATTCCTGCCGAATCCCCTTCCGTCCGTAACACAGCTACCTCCATGAAGGGGATATTTAACGAAAAACCTATCAATTCAGCACGTTCCTGGAATTCTGTAGGCGCAATCTGTCCTGTCAGCCAACGGTACAACGTATTTTCCTTGAGAACTTGCACCCCAAACGTCTCATATTGTTGATCCAACCGGGACCTGTCCAACTTCTCCGTTGTATTGCATAAAGTGGATTCCAGTTCCTCCACATTAATCGGCTTCAAAAGGTAATTTTCGATGCCCAGCTTCATGCCTTCCTTCAAGTAATCAAATTCATTAAATCCACTCAACACAATCGCCTTCAAGTCAGCATGCAGCTTTCTCGCCTCATGAATCAGCCTGAGACCATCCATCGTCGGCATAGAAATGTCCGTAATCAGTACGTCCACGGGTCTGGAGGCCAGCGCTTCCAGCGCCAAAGATCCATTTTCCGCATGTCCGACAATTTCTAGCCCAAAAGAGGTCCAATCCACAATATCGTATAATCCCTCAATGATAAAAGGCTCATCGTCTACAATAAATACTTTATACATATATGGCATCCATCCCTTCCCTGTTAGGGCATCGTACCCGAATCGTCGTTCCCTCGCCGCTGCGGCTCTCCAGTTCAATCCCGGAATCGGCTCCGTGTAAAAACCGAAGTCGGGTGTGCACACTGCGTAGTCCAAACATTTGTCCGTCTTCCTCCTGGCGTTCCAGTTCCTCCAGAATCTGTTTCAAACGCTCCCCTTCAATGCCCTTCCCATTGTCACGGATCTCAACCAGCAGAACCTCCCCCGTTTCACTCACTTCAATGGTCAGCACATTATCATTCCGGTCGCTTTGTATACCGTGAACAATATAATTCTCAATAATGGGTTGAAGCATCAGCTTCATGACAGAACGAGTATACAACTCGGGGTCGACCGTAATCGTGTAATTGAACCTTTCCTTGTAGCGTATTCTGAACAACTCAAGATATAATCTGCAAGCCTCCAATTCATCTTTAAGCGTGTATATTTTTTTCTGCTGAACCAGGCTTTTGAACAATACCGATAGGCTATAAATCATTTCTCCTACATCCTTGGCTCCCTGGGAAATCGCCCTCATACGTATCACTTCAAGCGTGTTATACAAAAAATGTGGATGAATACGTGCCTGCAAGGCAACAAGCTCCGTTTGCTTTTGCTTGATCTCTGCTTTATACACCCGTTCAATATATAGATTAAGATCGTCCAGCATATCGTTGAAGCTTCGAGAGATTTGTCCCAGCTCATCCTCTTGGGGGTCTTGGATACGAGCTGTAAGATCGCCATTTTTCACCTGACGAGTGAATTTAATAATCCGATTCGTTCGTTTAGCAAAGTTAATGACGAAAAAGGCAGGGAACAGCACAGCAAACAGAATACAAACGACACTGATTGTCAAAATCGTATTACGGATACCCCGGTACGATTGAGCCATTTCCTCATTGGGGACTGCCCCAATCACGACATATCCTTCGTCCGGAGAAATCAGCTTGTTGATGTACATATTTTGCTTCGCCTGAATGATCCCGGCATCGGAATCCACATCGTCATATAATGATCGGGTCACTTCGACATAAGGATACGTTTTCCCGTAATAGTTACTCCTTGAATCGAACAGAACCGTTCCATGGGTGGACAGAACGATAATTTCGCCCTTTAGGTTGTTCCCGTAGCTGGAAAGTGCATTGGAGATACTTTTGGAATTTAGAAACACCAGAAGCTGACCGGTATTTTTGAGTGTTTGCTTATTGTTAATGGGGACTTGTAACGAATATAGCGAGGGGCTCCACTGATCGACCGCCTTCCGAATCCAGTAATTCGGAGCAGAGACGCTTTTGCTTTCGGCAGCCATCACATCCGGTACAAAGGAACGCGCCGCATGCACCGGGAATTGCTTGAATTGCTTGCTCTCATTGAAGGTGGACAAATATTGCTGGTCGGCACTGTACAATATCAAATTGCTAATATCGCTATTTTCATCCAGCCAATTTTTAAAATAAGTGAGCACATCTGTTGAATAATCATGACTCTCCATGTACGCTTCGTCCATGCGGTGCTGTACATATTCGGAATACGCGTGGTCCATAAAAAAAGAAACGTTCATCGAGAGCGCCTCATTCCGGTACATATCCCGCACCATGTTCTGAACGGATTCATGCCGGAGATGGATATAGCGGTCAACACTCTCCATCGCTGCTTTCTGGGTATCCAGTTCCCGTCGAATCATGGATTGCGATATGGATATATACGTGACATATGCAATCGTAATAATTGACAAAATGGCAATACAGGAGAACAACAATAGTATCCTCAGGAACATGTTGTTTTTAAAATAAGCTGTGTATCTATTGCCCCTTTTCATCGTATAAGCCCTCCAGGATCGTTCATGCGTAAATAAAGTATACCATGTCCTTCGCTGGATATAAGTAAGCGCATTCATGAAAATGAGGATTTTCTTTAATTTAAACGCCATATCTTTAATTTAGCCTCTATGTAAAAACCGTTTTATTGATTATCTTTAGGGGGATAAATACTCGTTAGGGGGATGAGC
>RCUF01000384.1_pt1 | contig 15153 bp, 15 predicted proteins | sample 2166311 | NCBI WGS metagenome assembly RCUF01 (sample SAMN09932608, study PRJNA488358) | compost metagenome | feature: garden; material: soil; isolation source: compost soil in 4-hydroxybenzonitrile-enriched culture | place: Germany: Experimental Botanical Garden Goettingen | collected 2016-01-27
ACTTTATGATAATCTATCTCAAGTGCTAATGGGTAACGAGTTGTACACACTTCCTAACTTTTGTCTGCTCTAGTTCCGTTAGTCATTAAGATATTTGGCATTCACTTTGACTATAGCATTTATGTTTTTCTTGTGAAAATTCATGTCTCTGGTAGATTGGTTGGCTTGCTGTGTGAATTTTTCAACCATATCAGGATCATCAAAATGAAAATAATCTCTGCCTTTCTGCTTGCTAAGCATGGAGATAAAGGCATAGTTGTAGCTACTCGGATTGCAGATGCCACCGCTACCTAAGGGGATCAAATTCATAATGTTCTGAATGGTGAATTGTTCGGGAGTTTTAGGCTGATTGTCTAGCGCCAGCAGTAGGCAAGCAAACAGTCGGTCTGCATTAGCTCTTTCGGTAATTAGGCTCAGATTAAATCGTGTGCTGCTTGCTGTTTCCCAATCCAGCGCCGTTATGATTGGTTCGGGTTGATTCGGTGTACTTTCTGCAACTTTAGTGAGGACATCGCGGTGTCCGTAGGCAAACAAAAAGCGGCCTAGCTTCAAGGAAGCCTGGTCGCCAAGGATGGATTGTATCTTAGGTAGAAGTTGGCGATAAAAGTTACTGTATTGTTCTACAGATGCAGTAACATCTTCAAGCTCTACGCACTCATTATGCAGATCAGCCTCTTTAAGCAAGTCGTTCATGCCTTTGACTCGGCGGGAATCTGTAAGCTCTATCCGTTCGGAATATAGAAGATGAGTAAGAAAGGCGATTGTATTGAAGGCGTATTCACCTTTTCCAAGCAAACGTGTCCAGTAGGAGATGACAAATAGAGATTCATCAGGGTTATACTGCTCTGCAAAGTTCTTCCAATGGCTAATGACTGTCAGATGTAGCCTTTTATAGGGGTAGGGGATGCTCTGCTGCCATTTGCCACAAGACCATGACAGGGCAGCACGTAATGTATTGGCTTCAATGGTGGCAGGATCAGTGAACTGTTGTCTCCAGACATCTAAAGGCTCAACGGGATATTTGGCAAAGGGAAAGTGGCTAAGATGCTGTTCATGATGGGTTTTCACAAGAGCGGCCAGTGATTTTTTCTTGGCGTCAGTGAGTTGTAGGGACATTGAAAGATTGCTCCTTTCGGGTGGTTAATGGGCTTCATCGGCGATTGCGAAAAGCCACTTCTCCGTCTTAGTGGAATGGATGCCTCGAAACGTAAAAAACGTCATGCTGCACTCGTTATCCAGCATGACGTAAATCTTAAAGAGGATGCTGCCATCGTCAAAAGAATATTGTTCGATGTATTCGGGATAATACGTACCTGCCCTACAAGAGAAAAACATCTGTTCATCATTGCTTGGGACTAGCTGGTCGTTTGCTTCCAAGATGAAGAACCAGTGACCTAGCGGTGGGAAGGGTCTATCTTCAATTGTCGAACATATTTGTTGCATGTAATTCTGGATAAATACTAAGCAGGGGCGGGGAAATGAATTGTTCGTGTGCAGATCTAAGATTGCCTTCTCTGACGTAAGATCGATCATGTATCTGATTCCTCCTGACCATCTTCTTTTCTGTAGTCTCTGTCATGGATCGGGTTGTGAAATTTGGCCGCTGCAAGTGCTTCAGGCGAAACATAGAATGGTTCAGCCAGTTCCGATACCCAGCCCAGCGCAAGCTCGGTGGGGCTTCCCTCAATTGCTGGAGGGCCGTCAGCCCATTCCTCTTCGAGGGTGAATTGAATGCTGTCCTCGTCCATTGTTACAAATAGATCCGTGCCATCATAATAAGGATTTACCTTGGTTCCCTCCTTAAAAGTAAGAGCGACTCGTACTTGGTGTACGAGTCGCTCTTTTTCGTGGATTTGGGTTTCCTTTTCTGCGATTGCTAGGATGTGAATGTCGCCTTCGGGATTCAAAACTGTTTCGAGCAGTAATAGTAGTTGCGTGTGGTTTTCGTTCATTTGTACCTCCATTTACTATTATTCTCAGTTATGATATATGAAATAAAACCTATTTAAGACGTTTTTGTATTTTTAAGTAAAATACCAGAATGAGTGATAGGATTACTCCAAGCTATATTTGTGTATCAAAGCAATCAAGGACCCTGATTACGAAATCATTCCAATAAACTCAATGACTTTTTTGTTAATCAAGGACCTTGACTATTTTCCTGAGTAAGGATTATAATTCAAACCAAGGACCTTAGTTTACGAGAGCTCTCACCTAACGATATGAAAAGGTGGTTTTATTATGTCAATATTAGATATTCCAAAGTCCATTCATGACAAGTTTCACATCATCGAAAGGAATCATGCTAGTGCTATTCTTATGACTGATTTTCAAGATGAGTATCAGGAGATTATTAATGTGTTAGGTGGATTTGTTCTTAATAAAGATGATATTCTGACTCCCGGTGGGAGAAAATCGCCTATATCCGAAAAGCTGGATAGTAAGTTTTATTCATTTGGATGGAAAGAGCAGCAGTTTCATATTGATATTATGGTTGATGATGTTCCGTATCACACTCCTTCTCATAAAGTGGATTGCTTTAAAAATAGAATTGGTATTGAAATTGAATGGAATAATAAGGATCCATTTTATGATAGGGATTTAAACAACTTCCGTTTGCTGCATGAAGTAAATGCTCTGAGCGTAGGTGTGATTATAACAAGATCAGAGGGCTTACAATCTGTTTTCAATCAATTGGGGAAAGGTAGTTCTTATGGACCGTCTACCACACACTTTGGAAAGCTAAAACCACGAATTGATGGTAGAGCAGGTGGGGGTTGTCCGCTATTAGTCTTTGCTATACAAAAAGAATGTTACGTGGAATAGAGCACATTGATGAGAAGAACCACTCGTCACTAAGGTGAAGAGTGGTTCTTGCACATTCAGATTCTTTTTGCAATAATTACAGCTTCTTGGACACTTCTGCTTTTATCTTCTCGTCTCCCCATAGTACTGTGCAGATAATCTACAGTTTTTACGTCAACTGTGTATTGGTTTCCGAGTGTTCTTGTCGCTAAATCAATAAGATTATCCAAATCAATCATTCCAGTATTGCTGTAACTGAGGACAAGGTTAGCACTTTTTGAATGAATTCTTTTGAACATTTCTTGGAATGCACCTTCTACCTGAGTTCTAATACAAAAAGGTGATTGGTGTCTATCCACTCTATATCTGCCTTTATGTTGAATATTGGGGTAGTCATACCGCACTAATGTCTCTAGGGCGTGGTAAAATCTAGAATAATGAACAAAGGCGTATGGAGGATCGGCATAAACCACAGTTTTCTCAGGAATTTTCTCAAGACATTCACGATAATCTAAACAATAAGTTTGGGATGAATAATTGTTAATACCCAAGGTATCTTGCAGTTCTTCCATTTTCCGAACGAAGAAGGGAGTAATTTCTTTTCTTCGATATATTAAAATATCCTCCATAGAAGAACGACTTGAAGCATCCCTATATTGTGCGTAGTGACCAGTGCTTTGTGAATTGTATGACATTGCAAACATTAATGAGGCCAATATAGCATTATAAAAAGGAGTCTCCTTGTACTCCTCAGCAGTTGATCTGTAGGCATCAATCCATACACATTGATTATAAGACCAATATGTGCCAGAGTAGTATTTAGCAAACAGATGGTAGTCAAAAGAATCAAAATCAGAATTAATAAGTTGGCGTTGCTTCTCTTCTATTGCTAAAAATCCCTCTATAGAGAATTCCATCTCATAGTCGAAGTTTAATGCTGGAAAGGCATTGAAAAAATCATTTGCTTTCTTAGTTGCTGAGGCTACTACATCTTGAATAAGTGAACTGTTGGGTTGCCAATTATAATCGGTAAGATAAGCTTTAGCTAGAACTGCAGAATAGGCCTGAATATCATTACTGATTATATGTGTTTGATTTCTTAAAACACCTGAAAGCACACTAGTGCCTGCAAATAAATCACAAACAGGCCCCTCTGTTTTTACTTCGTTGATTGCTTCCACTACAAAGTTGATGATCTTTCTTTTGGAGCCCATATATTTTATAAAATGAGGGACGTTTACATCGAGATCAAGCATTGCTATGTTATTCATTTAGTTTACCGCCTTATACTTTATTTCTTAGGTGTGAACTGATATAGTTATAAGAAGTAAATATAATTATTATAATCCATTTGAGCAAAGCATGCCCACTTTTTTGTGGGCATGCTTTTTTTTGCAGAGGGAGGTTAAGATGAAAAGTATTGTTTCATATCCAGGCAGAGGACCATGGGGAGATCCCAATTATAGAGGAAATTGTTCTGGATATATCATCAGAGACTTATTGAGATTTTATTCACCCCGAACGTTTCTGGAAGTGTTTGCTGGTGGAGGAACAGGATATGAGGTGGCAAGAGAATTAGGTTTTACTAATTCTACGCATCTCGACTTAAATCCTCGCTGGGGCAGCTGGAATGCCTTAACAGATGAAGTACCCGTAAATGTTGATTTCATTTTTAGTCACCCGCCTTACTTTGATATGGTCGCTTATTCTGGAGAAATGTGGGGGGAGCAACCGCATAAAGACGATTTATCGAGATCAACTGATTATTCTGAGTACATTCAAAAATTAGACTTAGTGAACAACAAACTTATGCATAGTTTAAACCCGGGTGGTCGATTGGCAATCCTGTTAGGTGACTGCAGAAAGCACGGAAAGTATTACTCCATAATTAAGGATATGACTTATCCCGGTATGCTGGAATCCCATATAATTAAGGTTCAACATAATGCGACCTCATCTCGAAAGAAATACAAAGGTAAGTTTGTACCTATAGTACATGAGCATCTGTTAGTTTTTAGAAAGAATGATTAGGAAGTAAGACATTCTCTTTACAATAATAAACGAACCCTTGTTCCCTTTCAACTCTTATGCTACCATCAATATATATCCTTATATTTGGAAGGAGCGGTTTGCCAATGGCTAGAAAAGGGGCTGTTGAAGCGGGGGAAGACTTGTCAAAATGGTTTGATTCCAGTGAACCTAAATTAAGGAGGATGATCATTAAGAATTTTAGATGCATAGGAAATAACCCGGTTACAATTGACCTAGATGATATTGTGGTTCTGGTTGGTCCGAATAATGCTGGGAAAAGCTCAATTCTTAAGGCGTATGAACTTGTCATGAACCATGGTTCGAACAATTGCAAACTGGCAGAGAGTGACTTTCCTAATGGAAAGATTAATCCTCTAGAGCTCCCGCAAATTGAATTGCATACCATTGTTAATGGAAATACTGCTCCAGCTACACGTTGGGTTCAAGTCGAGGAAGGAAAGACTTTAGTTAAAGAAAGGTGGACCTGGCTTGCAGCAAACGCTGCGCCCAAAAGACAAGGGTTCGACACAGAGAAAGATGATTGGGATGATCAAGTTCCATGGGGAGCCCCTGGAGTTGCTCAGACAAAACGGCCACTCCCACATATGGTTGAAGCCTTTGCTCAACCACAAGAACAGGAAAAGCAAGTTCTAGATTTACTAAATGCAATTATAAAAGATCGTATTAAGGGAATTCAGTCAACGGTCAGTGAAGACGGGACATCGGATTATGCCAAATTACTGAAACAAATAGGCCAGTTACGGAAAAGGGTATTTGACGATTCAAAAGAGGAAATTAACTTGATGGAGACAGAACTTTCTTCAATAGTTGCAGATATTTTTCCAGGTTATGTGGTGAAATTTGACCCCAGGGCAGAAGATGACCTCGAAAATGATGTATCTCTATTCAAAACATCAGCGAAATTATTGATGGGGCCAGGAATGGGATATCAAAGTGCTATTGATAAGCAAGGAAGTGGCGCGAGAAGAACACTTCTTTGGTCAGCACTAAGATTACTTGTTCAAAATAATAGTGGAAAGAAGTCTGGGGGCGATCGCCCACATGTTCTATTATTGGACGAGCCTGAGCTTTGTTTACATCCAAATGCAATTCGAGAAGCTTGTCGGGTGTTGTATGACCTCCCCAAAAACGGAAATTGGCAGGTTATGGTGACGACACATTCTCCAGCGTTTATTGATCTATCCAGGGATAATACTACAATTGTTAGAGTAGATAGGTCTGAACAAGGAGAGATATATGGCACCACTGTATTTCGTCCGGAAAAAGTCCGACTTGAAGAAGAAGATCGCGAAAATTTGAAATTATTAAACATTTTTGATCCTCATGTAGCTGAATTTTTTTTCGGTGGGAAAACTGTGATTGTTGAGGGAGATACAGAATACACCGCGTTTAAATACATAATGTCAAAATCCCCTGAAAAATATAGAAATGTCCATATTGTAAGAGCTAGAGGAAAGGCCACAATTATTTCGCTGTGTAAAATCTTGAATCATTTTGGAAGTGGATATGCAGTTCTTCACGATACTGATATTCCTATTCTGGCTAAGAGCGGTAAAAGGAATCCAGCATGGTCGCATAACGACAAAATATTAACTGTAGTCAAGCGAGCACATGATCCTAGTAAAGTTCGCCATTTGGCATCCCTTCCTAACTTTGAGTTAGCGTACTTTGGTCAAGAAATTAAAACTGATAAACCTTACAATGCCTGGACAACCCTTATGACAGATGGAGACGCCTTTAATCGGGTTGAAAATGTACTTATTTCTTTATTAGATTTACAGGGTTCAATACCGGATGGATGTATTGTTTGGAATACCGAAGAAGAGTTACTGCACTTTGTGTCAGCATTAGCAGAGGCTGGAGCAGGAGAAGAGGTCATTTAAGCCCCGAGCTGCCACGGTTCGGAAATTCGAACCCTTATCCGTATAAAACCACAACTTTTAATGCTGGACAGGGGCTACCCTGGTTCCGATCGGAACAATTTGAATATTTTCAACAGTAGAAGTACCGTCAGTTGCGTTTTGGTGACGCTTTCGACGGTACTTTCAATTTTTACATTACTTTGCAAATCATCGAACGGGTCTGCGCAACATGGTGCTGCTCTACGATTGAGAGGGCTAGGAATTGGGTCGTGCCGTTGGGGGGGCTATTTGATGAAGAGAATATGTGATTGAAATATATTCCGATTCTTTCCAAACCAAATCCCCACTATTTTAAGCAGCTTAATAAGTTGTGCTGCTCAAGTGGCTGCTTAACGGTGCGAAGTAGTGGTAGTTGATCTGTGTAGCTACTGAAAGGTGATAAAAACTATCCTATCAGTTCGGCGGTTATCCAGCCACTATGAGCGTTGAGTTCTTTTGCTTAATAGCTATATGCAATCTCTAAATGGCTACCCTTGACTCTGGTAACATGAGGAAATGTCATCTTGACTAAATTGTATTGCTTCGATACAATAATCGTATCGTAATAATACAATTTAGGGGGATAATATTGTGATGAAACATTTAGCCTTATTCAAGGAGACGCATTGTTTCAATAAAGCACAAGTTCAATTAGCTTTTAAAAATTATATGGAGCTAAATGTACTTGATCCTGAAGAAGATTATCCAGAGCCCTACAGAAACACACTGATTGACTTGTGTGAAAGATTCCAATTTACACTTGATAATTGTAGTTTGCCACAATTAACTGATGATTGGTGGTTTTATGATTATGAGAGGACAAATGATGGGATAGACCTTAAACTTTATTTCTGTGAAGAGTTTGATTTAGATGAGAATGGCATGGAATCTATGACTTTCACAGAGGGATTTACTCTTCTCAGTGTAAAATGTGATTATGTTAATGTCGAACAGTTTGCTTCAATTAATAATGTGACGGAAATAACGGTTCGCCAGTGGATTCGCCGTGGAAAATTACGGACAGCCAAAAAAGTGGGTAGAGATTGGCTTATTCCATCGATTGCAGTTAGACCGACAAGGGGATTTAGTCCTGCATCGTATTATTGGGATCGGCTTCCAATAGCATTATCGGATTCTTTTCCATTTCTTATTGGATATAATTGCATATATATGTTTCAGAATGAACAAGCAAAACAACAATTTGATTGTATCTTAGGCTATCCGGGTCAAAATGATCGAAAGAAAACTACCTTATCAACCAAGGAACGTGAAAAGTTAGAGTTAGCACTTATCAGCAGTAGCGTTGTTCGAGTGGAAGAGTATTAATGTGATCGAAAGCTTATAAGGGAGTATAACAGACTTCGAATAGTCTTAGGAGGAATGTTATGGATAAATCAGTACTTGACCGCTTTAAGTATTTTATGGAGCGTGAAACACCTGTTTTCAGATCCTATGTAATGAGGAAGGCAAACGGAGAAACATTGGAGATAGAGACTCTTCCCCCAGGGGATTTGCAAGAGATGTTTATAGATGAAGTAATAACTGATGGTGTGATCGCTGCTCTCTTTGATGTAGAGCAGAAAGTTGTAACAAGGAAGAGGTATAAGTATGGGATTAAACTCGGACAAACATTATCTCGCAAGTCAATTGAACTCATTGAAAATATGTCAAAATTAGTTGAGACTAGAGATTTGTCTGAAGGCATCAAACTTGTACTGATTCCAATTAAGATAAGTATTCATCCGGATGATGATCTTATTTTCGTACCTTATCGTGTCTTTGAAAATGATGGAAGGAAATATCCAATTTATGATTATGAAGGTTTGCAAGAGGTTGATACAGAAGCCTTTTGTGTAAGGATTAGTCGGGTTAAGCGAGAGATTGAAAGCCTATTGGAGGAGATTATTGAATTCTTATGGGAATATGAATGGGAAACCGAAGTGTATTTTGAACGAGAGAATGATAACAAAGTAAGTGTATCAGCAATCCTTTTCGCGGATGAGGATCCCACTGCTGCTAAAATTAGTTTGGCAGTGTCACTTCAGATTTCTGGTCTGCATAAGTCTGGAGATCTTATTTTTGATACGGTATACGATTTGCGTACAGGTGGTCTTAGCTTTCGGACGGAGGGGTGCGATTTTGATTTAGATGTTGATGATATTGAGGATTTATTCTTGGAATGTTGGAGTAGTGCTAAGCGTTATGTTCAAATTCAAAATGAAATTGAATTGGAATTAGAAGATGAGAATTAAGCCACAACTCCAAACATCCTAATCAGCACACTCCGGTGAATTGTGGATTTGAACAGCCACGGTTCGTTTATCGGAACCCTTGTCCATGCAAAACCACCATTGTTAATGTTGGGCAAGGTTTCAGTCCGCTTGTGGTTAAAACATTTTTTAGAGGTACCGTCAATTGCGTCTAGGTGACGCTTTTGGCGGTATTTTCCTGTACTCCAGTAGCTTTGCCTGTTATTGAAGAGGGTGGGCACATTTCTTATGGCTTTAGATTGGTTACTGAGATGACAAGAAAATGGATGGGCAGTCGATTTGAGTTGCTGGTTTAGAAAGTCCGGTAGTCATTTTGGGAGAACAGTATTTCTAATTATATGATATAATAACTTAGTTAAAATAACTTTATAATATGAAGGGGTGTAGATTGTTGAGTAAGCTGAATATAGAGCAACTTTTAACAAAGCCCATACGAGTAAATTGGACTGATTTAGCTGATCCACAAGCTTTAGCATATGAGGTTCACCTAAATGGACAGTTTTATAAGAGATTGAACTCTGATGAAACTTCTTGTGTTGTTAGTGAATTAGTTGTTGGGTCTCAGAATAACATTTCAGTTTACGCCCACTACTCCAATGGTGAAATACGTTTATTGCCAGGAGCTGAAGAATCTGTTGGGGCTTTTCAGACACCTGATGGGTTACCGGTAGATATTTGTGTTTTTACGGTAATTCCTATGTTTGAGCACAAAAAACGCCCACATATGCCGACTTTCAAGCCGTATATTTTGCTAATTCGTCGGAAGGAAGAAACATATGAGGGAAGGTGGGCATTACCAGGAGGATTTTCTAAGGTAGATGAAACTTTAGATGCAGCGGCAGAAAGGGAGTTAAAAGAGGAGACTGGTATTGTCAAGGACTTTAAACTCGATCAGCTAAAGACATTCTACTACGAAGGTAGAGACCCAAGGGGATGGATACCATCTGTTGCATACTTTGCATTAGTAAGACCAGAGGTTTTTATAACTGTTCAAAACGGGACTGATATGTTTAGGGAGGTAGTATTTAAGGATCTAGAAGCGAGTACAGATGCTATGGAAGCAAAACTTTTTACCTTAGATGAAGCACTTGAATTAGGATTAGCATTTGACCATGAGTATATACTCCGTTGCGCTATTAAACGAATGCATACTGAATTATTAACAACGACAATAGCGAGGCATTTTTTAGATGAAACAGGATTTACTCTCCGAGAGTTACATCGACTACTGAGGGATACTGTGCCTGAATTTCAGGTTGACGAAACAAACTTCTCCAAAAAACTTCTTTCAACTAAGGGAAGACAGGGTCTTTTAGAGGTTCTTAATAAGAAGGAACAAAGGTATGCCGGACCCAAAACGCAACTCTATCAATTTAGAGACGAGGAACTCGAACTCAGTCTATCCATTTATAATTCATTTTAAATTGAATTATACAAAACACAATTAACTTAGTTATATTGACTTAGTTAATTGTGTTTTGTATAATTGGGTAAAGGGGTGATTCAAATGGCGAATTTATATATTATTGGTAATGGATTTGATTTAGCTCATGGTATGCAAACATCTTATGAAGACTTCCATCAATATCTTAAGGAGGAATATCCTGATGCTTTATTCGATGGATGTGTACCCGAAGCTCAAATGATGCCCGATGGTGATATGAGTTATGGTGATATTGATGTAGTAGGTTTCTTGATAGAGGTCATTACCAATGCCGAGCCGGAAGGTGAAAAATGGTCCGATCTCGAAACATCACTTGGTTATTTAGATTTAAATGAATACCTCGATAACTATTACGACGATGATGATAACGAGTGGCACACAGTTTACAGAAATGAAGACCTATCAAACAATCTCGTTGGAGCAGTATTGGAGATTACCGATTATTTTGCTGAATGGATTAATACAATTGATATTGATGAAGTATCTCCAAAGGGTGATTTTGAAAAGCTGATTGATAATAGTAAAGATCTTTTCCTAACTTTCAATTACACTGCTACTTTAGAGGCGCTATACGAAGCGAAGAATGTTTGTCACATTCACGGGAAGCAAGGGGGCAAATTATTGTTCGGGCATGGAAACGATACGGATTATACAGAAGAATATATGGGTCGCCATGTTGGTTCTGAGAATGCACTACAGGATATGCAAGAAAAATTAAGAAAGAACACAACCGAAGCTATTAAAGGGAACCAGGATTTCTTTAATAGTATTGGAACAATATCTGTTGATAGAGTATATTCTTTCGGATTTTCTTTCTCGGAGGTTGATAAAATATACATAACGGAGATTTGTCGCAGGTTACCGAATGCAAACGTTACTTGGTATCTAAATGACTTTGATGATATTGCACTACGTAAGCAATACGAAAGTATTATTAAATCTTGTGGGTTTAATGGTGTGTTTGATACTTATCATGTTTCCTAGAGGTTAACACATCAATACAAGATGTTTATTAAGCCACTTTCTCAAAAACCCTCAGCATCACGCGGCGGCGAATTATGGATTTACAGAGCCATGGCTCTGTAAATCCAACCCTTGTCCATATAAACCACGACCAGTATTGTTGGACATGGTTTCATCATGCTTCCAATCAGATTGGGTGAAAATAGCATTGGAGTGAGAGTAGCATATTCGTATCTTAGAGCTAAAACTGAACCAAAGGAGAATTGGAAGAATGAAAGCTATCATTCTGGGAGCTGGCGCATCAAAAGCTTATGATGGTTCCCCAACAAAGATTAGAATGCCCGTTGCAATTGATTTTTTTAAAACTTACAACAAGTTAGAAATAAGTCAAAATCCATGGGTTTTGGTAGGAGAGATTATTAATTACTTGAACCAACACCACAAGATGAAACCAGAAGATTTTGTGAATTATAGTACAGACATTGAAGTTTTACATTCTGAGATTGAGGAAAAGTTACTTCATGCTTTTAATGATTCACAAGACTTTGTCAGTCTTAGGGAATCCTTTAAGTCTTATAATCAATTGGTGTTTCTATTTACTTCTGTTATTAATGAAATACAAAATGGGCCTGTGTCTGAACCACACATAAATTTAGCTAAGCTTTTGAAAAAGGATGATGTTATTGTTACTTTCAATTGGGATACGCTTATGGATCGAGCATTAGCTGAAACTACGGAATGGACTCCGGATGCTGGGTATTTTGTAACGCCTAAAATGATCTATAGAAATGCATGGGAACCTGCTTCAATCCCACAAAAAACTGACTATCCTAAGCTTATTAAGCTACACGGTTCTACCAACTGGCTAAGTAGTGCAACTACAATTGAAAATGAGAAGATAACAATGACTCAGTCAGCTGGCCCTGAAACTTTTTATATTTTTGAATCTACTATTGATCCTTACGATACACATAATGGTAGATATATGAGTAATTACGAGCCGTACTCCTATGGATATTACCCGCCGAATATACCGGACCCAGGAAAGCCAGCTCCAGAAGATCAAGTGTTCGTTAGATTAACCCCAAGATTTCCTCATATGCCTGAAGGCACTGCTGGGAAGTCTGGACTTACTTCAATGCCTTTAATTATCCCACCTGTTAAGCATAAAACCTACGACATGTATGGCGACTTGTTTAAGGAGTTATGGAGAGAAGCAGAACTTTGTTTGACTGAAGCAAGTGAGATTATTATTATTGGATATTCCTTTCCAGTGACCGATATTCAAAGCAACCATTTGTTTAAAAATGCTTTTATGAAAAGGAAAACTGTACCTCGAATTACGATTGTTGATCCCAATCCGCACAGAATAAAGGAAAAATTCTCATTCGAATTTGGTATACCTGATGATCACTTAGTAATTCATCAAGATTATTATTCTAAGGACTTTCCTGTTGATAAATTTTTATAAGAGCACAGACCATATCAGGTCTCAAGCAACCTCACCAAACAACCGTAGCATCACGCGGCAGCGAGTTGTGGATTTGAAACCGGAAAAAATAAGCCCTTATCCATATAAAACAACAACTATTAATATGGCAAGGGCCCACCTTAAGGATTTGAGGTGGATGGTTACTGCAGAATTATCAAATCGGGATCAAAGGAGCCATCTCTTCAATGAACCCATGATTCCTCCAAACAAGAGGTGCATTGCTCAATATAGGTTCTGCGGGAGTATACAAAAGTATCATAATTTATAGTAGGAGTGATAAAAGTGGGAAGTAGTTGGGAAATTGATAGTCAAGATCTTATTTCAAGTTCAAAATGTGCATGTGGACAAGGGACGATAAAAAGTTATAAAGTTGAGTTATCGCATACAAAAGTAATACGTTCAAAGACTGAATATGAAACTGAGATTTCTTGTCCAAATTCGGAGTGTCCATCAAAGTAAATATGCTAAACCTAAGCCACCTCCCCAAACAATCTCACCAACAAAGTCCGGCGAATTGTGGTTTTGAATAGCCACGGTTCAGAAAAATGAACCCTTGTCCAAGCAAAACCACAATGGTTAAGTTAGGCAGGAGTTCATCAAAGTTCTAAATACTATAAACATTATTGTTTAGAATCACACCGTCATTGGCGTCTAAGGATGCTTGTGACGGTATTTTATTTTCTTCGAAGTAGAATACGACAAAAGGGGCAATTTATTCGTAATCTCGTGGAAGAGCGATAAGTGTGCAATCACTTTTTATAATATATAGTCTGGTGGGTTATTTGTTAAACTGCCTTTTTCTTCTTCTTTTTTTTGCTCTTAGAATCAGAAAGTAGAAATGCCAGGCTATTTTCTACCGGTAGAATCTTCCTATGTTTTTTTGCCGTGTTTGTTTTTGGCAATGTTATGTCAGCGAAACCAATTAAAGTGTCCAACAGGCCTAGTGAAAGCATCAGGCCGAGATCCATCTTTTTTATGTGTTTCTTTTTCAAGCTACCTTTTGGGGATTTTCCAAGTAACCATGCTCTATTAATGGGAATAGGTTGGTGTGTACAAATATAACAGTCTTTTGTTATAAAGTCGTAGGAATCTTTTTTTAGTGGTATATGGGAAGGTAGGATCTTCCCACTTAATTTTGCACTTTTGGATTCGGATATAGGAGCAACAACAACTTGGTTTTGACTATAACCGCAATGATCGGAGTCGTGGAGAACAACATACATATGCTTACCTTCCAATATAAAAGATGGTCGTGTTAGATGTTTATAATCAAGCTTTGGGATATTTACATAGAAAATATCCCCGCGTTTAAAAAGTTTTTGTTCTCCCATTAATAGTCTTCCTCCCTCTGGTTCAAAGACTTTTGTGCATTTTCTTGTGCATCTTTGCAAGAGTTATATTCTCTAAGCGAGCAACCAAGAGATGATTCATATTCTTTTATTGCTTCAAGAAGTGCTGTGCTCTCATCATTATCTTCAACAATTTTCATAGGTATACATTCCCCCTTAGGATGATGTATAGTTACAGTATCACATTTGCAAAAACAGTGTCAATTAGTGAATTTTAGTTATCTGATATTGCAACTAATTGATCCGAAAGGACGGTTTATGAAAAAGGCCACTGTTATTAAATATTTGGAATATGCATCTCTTTGTAAATTAAAAGCAAAAGACTACAAGGTGCTATTATTCATTCTCTCTGAACTTATTGATTTGAAATATAGTAGCTTTAATCAAAACAAGATAGCTGAACAATTAGGTCTCACTAAATCTGATGTCTCAAAGTCACTTAGAAGGCTTGAAGAATATCAGATATTAAGCTTTACCTGGACATCTCCAAGAAAGAAATTAGTTGGTTTTGTACCGTATAGTGATGATGAATTAGATGAACTAATTACAGAAAAAGTCGAAGAAAATGTTGGTAACTCGTTTTTTGATGATTGGGATGATTAATAAATAGCTTATCTATGATATGACATATCTGCATAGATTGTATGAATATAGTCAATTAATCAATAATTTATGCCACCTCCCCAAACAGCTTTAGCAATACGCGGCGGTGAATTGTGGTTTTGCACAGCCACGGTTCAGTTTCTAGAATCCCTTTCCCAGCAAGGCATTAAGACCCTTTTTGGGAAAGGGGTTCAACACGCCCATCCTATTTTTATACACTTTGTTACAATTCCGCTCCCTTATATCCCATCTTTCGATAACCCTTCACTCTTTT
>RCUF01000385.1_pt1 | contig 15117 bp, 10 predicted proteins | sample 2166311 | NCBI WGS metagenome assembly RCUF01 (sample SAMN09932608, study PRJNA488358) | compost metagenome | feature: garden; material: soil; isolation source: compost soil in 4-hydroxybenzonitrile-enriched culture | place: Germany: Experimental Botanical Garden Goettingen | collected 2016-01-27
TAAACGTTTAAAGCTGTACCTGGATTTTTAAGCGCTTTCTCAAATAACTTCAAAAACGATCTCCTCCTAATGAAAAATAGTCTGGTACTTACGGCATGATCATAACGTGTTCGGTGAAGCCCAGTGTGGTTCCAGCAAAAATCTTCTTCCGCTCACCAATAAGTTTCTTCTTCTGCACATCGTCTTGGATTTTCCATTAAGCGTTTTTACGCGCATCCAGTTCTTTTACGATTTGTGGATACTTGTCATCCAAATCATATTTACGCAAAAATAAGTAGGTCAAAAAGAAGAGTGCTACTGGAGTATATACTGTTAGAATCAAAATACTGTCGATTGCTGATTGTGGCTGTGTCGTTAAAGCTCCGTCATAGTTGCCCATTCCCAGTATCCAACCAATCATTGCGGCTGCCAAGCCCATACCAATTTTTACGCCAAAACTGTTTGCACTATTAACCATACCGACCAATCGTTTGCCTGTTTTCCATTCGCCATACTCTACAGTGTTATTGACCAACACACCACCAACAGCCATCATTGGAATTGTAGCCAATGTAGAGAGTCCACCAAGCACTAAAGCAGCAACAAAACTATACGGCATAAAGCAACGGATTAGCGAAGCTATGAAGCCTAGAATCATGCCAATACGCGCTGTTCTTGCAAGACCAAATCTCTTAATCATTGGACCTACTAATATAAAGCCAAGGAACACAGGAACCAACCCTACAGCTCCCATGACTCCGACTAAATTTTCATTTCCGAGAATATACTTGGTATAATATACTCCAGTTGATCCGTTAAGCGTATACATCATGTTAATTAATAATTGTGCAAATAGCATCATCATCCAGTACTTGTTCTTTAATAGCAGCTTTATACTCTGCCAGAAAGGTACGTTATCGCTTTCAACCAAATTTACACCTGAGTTGTTCTCTTTAGAAGCAAGGAAGGTCAGTATCAACGAAATGGAGGATACTATCCCTAACACAATGGCGACCTTGATCCAGGCACCTTGATCTCCGCCCATAATATTAGTTAACGGGATTAAAACAATAGCTATAATCATCCCGATAATATATCCGAAGATTGTGCGGGTAAGCCCCATCTTCCCGCGTTCCTCCGTACTTTTGGTCCGGATCGCCATTAAACTTCCGTATGGGATCGCAACACCTGTGTACACAATTGCAGATGCAAATATCACTGTAACTAAAGCATAGACCGTTTTAACATTTGTGGATGCCTCGGATGGGACTGTAAACAATAATACTATGGCCGCTAGTGCCGGAAGTGCCATCCATAGGATCCAAGGACGTGCCTTTCCATACTTGGATTTAGTTATATCTACTATTCTCCCCATAAATAAGTCCGCGATTGCATTGAAAAATTTTGTAACAAGCATAATCGTACCAACTGTCGCAGCTGCTATTCCTACTTTGTCTGTATAAAAATAAGTTAACATCCCGATAAGTCCATTTATTGAATTTAAAGCAACCTGTGCTGCGCCATCACCCAGATAGTGTTGAAGCCTCATCGTTTTTTGAATCCCTTGAGCATCAAGTCCTAATTCTTTTGATTTTTTATGTTGTTTTACTGCTGGTGAATTAAAAAGATCTTGCTCCGCTTTCATTTTTCTTCCTCCTCATTCTGTCGCTTCATGTTACCGCTTTCAATAATATTTTATTCCTTTCGCCCCTGAAAATATGGTATTATGATTTTTATTTTGGTAATTTGATTTTGTTGTCAGAACAATTTTACTGCTATCGAAAATCAATTTTTGATTCTTTTTCCAATTCAAAGAAATATAAAAAAACAACCCTACAGATATCCTGTAAGGTTGTTACCGTTTTATCCAATCGTCCCTTTTTTAAGGGGTATTTAATGTTTTCAAAACCATTTTGAATAGTAGTCGTGTTTCATCCGGTGTATTCGTCAACATTTCACTTATAGAAAAATCATAGGCGTATTGAATCATTGGATGGTCAAGCATACCGGGTGCGTGCTCATTCAGCATCTGAACAGCTGCCGGCTCCTCCAAAATTTCCTTAAGGGTGGAGTCCATTGTAAATCGGTCTCTTTCCAGACTCGTCAACGTGGCATATTCAAAGCAGTATGAACCGGAACCAACCTCAACGGCACTTTCCTTCTCCGGTAATAAAAGGGTGGCTGTTGTATTTGCCGGTATAGTTACATTCACTACAATCTTTCCCTCTCTGCATGACCAAGAGCTTTTTATCTCCCCATATACAGATTCATAGGTTGCATCCACTGAACTAATTCCCTGTATAAACTGCGGCTGAATCAAGATCTTCTTAAAACCCGGTTCAAGTTGATTAATACCCGCTAACTTTTTGTACATCCATTCCCCAATTGAACCATAAGCATAATGGTTTAAAGAATTCATACCTGAAGTATCAAAATCCCCGTTTGGTAAAATAGAATTCCATCGTTCCCAAATAGTTGTAGCACCCTTTTTTACGGCGTACAGCCAGGATGGAAAGTCTTCCTTCAGAAACAGAGTGCCGGCAAGCCCATGCATATGATTCTCCGATAAGGTATGGCATAAATACGGAGTTCCAACAAAACCTGTCGTGAGATGATTTTTATGTTTTCCAATGTTTGCTGCAAGTGTACTGCGGATTCTCTCCAGATACTTTTCCTCGGCTAAGTTGAAATGGAGAGCTAACACACAGGCCGTTTGAGTTTCGCTGACCAGTCTGCCAGTTGCCGAAATATACTCTTCATTGAAAGCTTGTTTGATTTGGCTATGCAGATTTTCGTATCGGATAAAGTCTTCGGTTTTATTCAGTAGTTTAGCAGTTTTAGCAACCAGTTCAGTGGAGTAAGCATAATAAGCGTTAGCTACCAGATAAACATCCGTAGCTCCCGTTCTCTCGTTACTAATCTCTTCTTTGTCTAATCCCAGCCAATCTCCGTATTGAAACCCGGTCTGCCACAATCCATTGGTACCACATCGTGCGGTGATGTAGTCTATCCATCCTTTCATACTGTCGTACTGATCTTCCAATATTCGAAGATCTCCATAAGTTTGATACATGACCCAAGGAACAATGACAGCGGCATCCCCCCAAGCTGCAGCACCATCTTGTTCCCCCATAATGTTAGGGACAACGTGAGGAACTCCGGATTCTTCTGTCTGCTCAGAGGCAAGATCACGGAGCCATTTCGTGAAGAAGGAAGCTACGTTCATGTTAAACACAGCCGTACCAGCAAATACCTGAGCATCACCAGTCCAACCAAGACGCTCATCTCTTTGCGGACAGTCAGTTGGGATGTCAAGGAAGTTACCTCTTTGACTCCACTGAATGTTGCTTTGAAGCTGGTTTACCATAGCGTTTGAAGTTGTAAAAGTTCCTGTTTCCTCTAATTGTGAATGCAGTACGCAAGCAGTAAAATCCTCAATTTGAATAATATCTAAGCCTTCAATGGCGATATAGCGAAAACCGTGGAAAGTAAAATGCGGCCGGAAGACCTGTTCTTCCCCATTGCAAATGAATTTATCAATGGATACCGCTTGTCTTAAAGTCTCCGGATAAAAATTGCCTTCTTTATCAAGTACCTCTGCATGTCGAATGGTAATGGTCTGACCTTTATGCCCGGATATACGAAGCTCTACAAATCCTGTAAGAATTTGCCCAAAATCGATGACCTTCTCCCCTTTAGGCGTTGTTATCAAATTCAGTGCCGGAAGCCTTTTAGTAATTTTGACCGTTTCACTTTCCTGGGCGATAAGGCGTTCTTTATCAAAAGAAGCAGGTAACACATCGTACAGCTGGTCATCTACATAACAGGAATCGTAAGTCTCCCCCAGATAAATTTCGCTCGAGCGAATGGGCCCGGTTCCGACCTTCCACGTTTCGTCAGTTACAATAATTTCCTTGGTGCCATCGGTATAGACTATATGGAGTTCTGCGAGTGCAGCTACTCTGTCGCCATAATGGTTCGGGGTGCAGGTAAAACCAAAGACACCTTTATACCACCCATTTCCTACAGTGATCTCTATTTTATTCTGTCGCTCCAGCATCCCGTCCAAATCATAGGTCTGATACTGAAGCCGTTTATTATAATTTGTCCATCCAGGTGTAAAATAGCTTTCCCCCACTCTTTTGCCGTTTATGGCGATTTCGTATACCCCCAAGGAAGATGCATACATACGCGCTGACTTGATCTCCTTTTCAACTTCAAAATCCTTTATGAAAACGGGAAGCGCAGTCTCATCAGCACTGAACGGATGAGTGATCCACTCCGCTTTGAAATTGCTACCCTTTAAAAGTCCAGTTTCAAAGCATCCTTTGATTACTGCATACATGCCTTGGTTATCCCAAACTTCAACTTGAACACGGTATACAGTTGAAGCGCTCAACTGAGGGCCTGCGTATTCTACCAAAATAGAGGTGTCAGATTCAATTCTTTGCGAATCCCAGACCTTATGCAATTCCTGTGTCACTATAATTCGGAAAGCAGACTGCATTACATTTTGCTCGGAAGATACTAACTTCCAAGAGAATCTCGGGTTTGTTATATCCTGTCCAATGGGATTTTCCATGTATTCAATACGAAGATCCTTTAATTCCATTTGTCTTTCACCCCTCAGCATATTTTATACAATTTGATACCGCTTTCTTTATTCATTGTAGTTAATTTTCAACAGACAATATGGTAAAATAATTATTTTTTTAGTATTCTGATACTATAAGTGTTTAAAAATAGGAGGATAAAACAGAAATGAGACTGAAAAATATATGTAAACTCTTATCTGAGCTTTTTGATATGTCCATCTTTTTTATAAGTCCTTCTGGAGAAGTAACTTTTGAGATGCTGGGTGATCGGATTCTAAATCCGCTCTACAGCAATGACAAGCAGTTTTTCTTTACAATGCTGGAGTTTGATCCTGCCGTTAGTAACGATTCTCCCTCCATCGTAAAGACATTGTTTTTTGAAAATTACATTCTAATGAGCATCACTGCCGATCAGATATATGAAGGGACAATAATTGTAGGACCTTGTCTTCCATTTACCTTATTCGAACACAAAATTAATGGTCTTATTAATGACACACATATTTTTGCCAATCGGGAACAGGTATTTCATTATTATCAGTCAATTCCGGTAGTCTCTCATGAGAAGCTCTTAAACATTGCAATTCTGATTCATCACATATTTAATCATCATCTAATAGAAGCTAAAGATGTTACTCAAAATATTCTTGGTAACATTCAGATAAAGGAAAAAGGAAATCTTGATGTCCTTCGTTCGATGAAGAACCAAAATGATGCGCCCCATCATGACCCGTTAAATGAAAAGAAGTTATTGACGATTATTAGAGAAGGTAAACTTGGAACGCTCGAGAGCTTTAACCAACTAGGTTATGAAAATACAGGAGTATTGTCCAAATCAAGTCATATACGCTCCAAAAAGAACCTTAGTATCATTGGTATTGCCCTGGCTGCCAGATCTGCAATTGACGGAGGACTTCATTCAGAGATCGCTTTCTCGGTAAGCGATATTTTCATTCAACGCCTGGAGGATCTCCGTACAGATAAAGAAATTGACCAGTTGTGCTTGGAGGCGTTTGTAACATTGACCGAAAAAGTCTCTCAGGTGAAGGAAGCGCAGCATTCAAAGATCATAACCCTTTGCAAAAATTATATTTATGACAAACGCTATTCTAAGATTACACATGAGGAAATTGCACATCATGCGGGTATTAGCCCAAACTATTTGTCCGTACTGTTTAAAAAAGAGGTAGGCGTACCTGTTAATGAATATATTCAGCATATCAAAATTGAGGAAGCTAAAAATTTGATACAATTTACGAATACTCAACTTTCTGAAATTTGTTCACTTTTATGTTTTACTGATCAGAGTTACTTCACCAAAATATTCAAAAAACACACTGGTAGAACTCCAAAACAGTTTCAACAAATGCAACATATCAAGCAAGAATAAGCCCGGCTGTATCGGGCTTATTGGATTCATTCCGAACTTTAATTATTTACAGCAGCAAGAATACTTTGTAGCGTTTCTTCTGTAAATTGGCCATTGCTCATGAGAGCAGCATTATGCAAGGTAGTACCCAGGACCATTTCTTGCATCCCTTCTCCTAAGCCGGCATCTCCGCCTTCGTATTGTCCCATTGCACCCATAATTTCGGCACCGACAGGATGTTGTATTAATTCGCCGAACGTGGAATGCCGGGTTATTGTTTTTCTAATGATAACGCTGGACTCCACCTCTACGGTTTCTGTAAGCTCAATGTCTTTTGATGATTTCCCGATAAGAATTTCGAACTTGCCCGACTCAACGTGCCAATCCTTCAGTCTAACATCGTAGTATGAGAAGGCTCTTTTATTCAGCTCAAAACGTATTGTCGTTTCTTCTCCAGGCTGCAGCGAGACTTTCGTATACTCCTTCAACTCTTTTAATGGCCGAGGAATTGTTGTTTCTACATCACGCACATAAAGTTGAACGGCTTCTTTTCCCGCCATACTACCTGTGTTTCTGATTTTTACTGTAACAGTCAAGGTATCGGTATCCTTGATTTTCTTGTGACTAACCTGAAGATCGCGATATTCAAATTGGGTATAGCTTAAGCCGAAGCCAAAAGGAAATAATGGCTCTACATCCCTTGTATCGTAATGGCGGTATCCTACAAAAACACCTTCTCTGTACTCAGTTGTTTCTCCATCTCCAGGGAAATTTAGATAGGACGGGGTGTGAATGAGCTTCTTGGGAAATGTCTCGGCCAGTTTTCCGCTTGGACTTACGATTCCGAAAAGAATATCGGCGATAGCTCCACCTAAGGCCTGCCCTCCTAAGTACGCTTCCAATACTGCATTGACTTTATCTAACCAAGGCATTTCAATCGGACCACCGTTGCTGAGGACAACAACAATATTATCCTGCACTTCTGCAACTGCTTCGATCAAGCTTCTGTGGCTATCTGGTAAATTGAGATGTTTACGATCAAATCCTTCGGACTCATACCGTTCAGGCAGGCCGGCAAATATAACTGCTACTTTCGACTCTTTGGCAGTTTCCACCGCCTCCCGAAGCAGTTCTGCATCCACAACGTCTTCTTCTAATGAATATCCTGCCGCATACCGGATGTCGGCCTCAGCTCCAGCCGTTTTAAGTATTTCTTCATAGATACTATCCAGCTTTGTCGGCTCAATATGGGAACTGCCTCCTCCCTGATAGCGAGACTTTTGTGCAAATGCACCAATGATGGAAATTGAATCCTCGGTCTTTAGAGGCAGAATGTCATTTTCATTCTTTAGCAAAACCATACATTCTCTTGCTATCTCTCTTGCCAATAGATGATGAGCTTCAAGATCGACAATACTATGCTTTCCTCGGCTCTCTACAGCTTTAAATACAAGCGACAAAATTCTCTCAACCACCTGATCGAGTACATCTTCACTCACCATGCCCGTTTGAACGGCTTTTATGATTTTATTAAACCCAATTCCGTTACTAGAAGGCATTTCAAGATCCATTCCAGCTACTAGCCCCTTGTCACGTTCGTTGACAGCCCCCCAATCTGATACCACTGCACCTTCAAACTCCCATTCTGCTCGAAGAATTTCTGTCAATAATCGGCTGTTCTCAGAACAAAATTCTCCATTAACTTTATTGTAGGCAGCCATAACGGTCCATGGCTTTCCCTCTTTAACTGCATATTCAAAGCTAGCAAGATAGATTTCCCGTAATGTCCGTTCATCCACCACTGCATCTACGGACATTCGTTTGTATTCCTGATTGTTCACAGCAAAATGTTTGATTGAAGTGCCTACCCCTTGGCTTTGTACTCCTTGAATATAGCTGGCTGCCATAGTCCCCGATAAAAAAGGGTCTTCCGAATAATATTCAAAATTTCTTCCGCATAGCGGGGAACGCTTGATATTGACCCCAGGCCCCAGAACAATTGAAATATCCGCTGCCGCTGCTTCTTGTCCGATCGCGCTTCCCATTGTGTTCGCGAGCTCACGGTTCCAGGATGAAGCGAGGCCGCTCCCTGAGGGGAAGCAAGTAGCCGGTACACTTTTGTTTAAGCCCAAATGATCTGTATTTCCCTCTTGTTTCCTAAGCCCGTGCGGCCCGTCTGTCATCATAATGGAGGGAACACTAAGCCGCTCAATTGACCTTGTATTCCAGAAATCTTTACCTGAGCAGAGTTCAGCTTTTTCTTCTAATGTCATCTTACTAATTATTTCTTTGATATTAACACCCATTTGTATACCTCCAATGTAGTCATTTAACTTGGTATCGCTTACTTTTTAGAATAATTCAAGTTAATTATTTTTTATGGTAATATACTTGTTTTTTTAGAATTTTCATATTGTTTACCTTTATTTATAATTGATTGTAAGGTTGGAGAAACGAATTAAATGTTTAGGGTTCTTGCACTACAAAACCATCTAAACCATTATTTTCATATCACATTTCTGTAAAAAAGTTCAAAAAAATAGACCTGAAGCATGACTTTGTTCAAAAGTGCATACTTCAGGTCATAATTAATTCTAAACTAAATACACGCCTTAATGGTTTCCCGAATCGCTGCCGGGATGTCAGCATCTTTAAATTTCAATACCGGCATTGTATCTTCAGGATTTAAGTAGGCATCCCGATCTTGAATCATCGCTGTATAGCCGAGATGAATTCCATGCTCTTTCCCGGCTGCTGTTGAGTGTGCATCCGCTTGTTCCATAGCTGGTTTCATCTGTTCTAATGGCAGAATGGCTATTTCTGTATCCTTTTGTTCCAGTACATCCGCTATTATCTGATAAAACTCTTTGAATTTCATATTCATTGAGCAAATGGCGTAACTGCTACGGTGAGTTCCAAATTCGATTGCCCCAACGGCCGCTTCAGCAACCTGTTGTACAGTAACCATAGCAGTTCCACCACTAAGTACAGGCACGAAAGCCTGATTTCGCACTTGTTCAACGAAAACGCTCCAAAGCGGTTTTCTTCCAGGCATCAATCCGAAAATATATGGCAATCTGAGCGACATAACATCCATTTGTCCTTCGCCTTCCATAAATGCCACTTCTTCTTGAAGAAGTCTTGTTCTAGGATAGGCATTTTCTTTTTTAAGATTTAAATCTGTCCAGGCCTCTGTAAAGTGGGCGAAATAGGAACCGAATAATACAAATTTCTCAACCCCTGCTTGTTTGGCCAGTCGTGCTAAACGCTGGGTTGGAAGTACATTAGCTTCATAAAAAAACTTTAATGCCGGTGCATCTGGCACAACACGTTCATCCACCCCGGCTGCGTATACAAATGCATAGCATCCCTTTAACAAATCCAGAACCTCATGGTCGCTCATAGCAGTAATATCTCCAAGCTGACACTCCACTTCCTGAGGAAGTAAATTGTCTGCCGGCATAGGCGGTAGAGAAACGGTAGAAACTGCATACCCTCTATTGAGCAGCTCCCTTGTAGTATAGTAGCCTAAAAAACCCGTTCCACCTAATACAAATACTTTTTTCATGAAAGTCACTCTCCTGATAGGAATCTAATTATTTGATACAATTTTATTATATAGGTTATTTTAACCTATGAAAAATAATAGTATTAACATTTTGTGAATATATTCACTATGAAGTATTCATTTTGTTTTTGTATGATTAGATGTAAAATCAATATTATAGTTTAATTGCTGGAGGTTCCCTGATGGATATTGGAATACTAATTCTCTCCCAACTAATACAAGGAGATAAGCATGGCTACGAAATAAAAAAGAATATAAATCTAGTTATGAATCGCAACAAACCGATTAATAACAATAGCCTTTATCCTAAATTGAAGCAATTTCAAGCTGAAGGAATTGTTCAAAAAACTGTTATTGAGCAATCTGGAAGGCCTGACCGTTATTTATATTCCATTACTGAAGCTGGTGAACAAGTATTTAACAATCTTCTGGCTGATTTATCTCCGGAGTTAGTAACTTCAGATGAGGATTTCTATCTCCGTTTAGCTTTCTTTGATCTGCTAGAACCTATTAAACAGAGTAGTATTCTTCAATATCGAAAGATCTTTCTACACACACAGATCGAACAATTAAACAAAATCATGTCCACTATAGGTTCGTCGATTCGACGCCCGTATTCTGCGTTACTCTCTCAGTACACTTTAAGACAAATGGAATGCGAACTTGAGTTATTGGACGAATTACTATCTGAAATCTCCAATTAAAATCACTTTCTTGTCTTACTGATTTGAAGATAACTGTAACTTTAACTTTTCTTTATCACCTCCTGATGAGTTTAAATCTGCAAGTACAGCCTCACCTTCAATATCCAGGTTAGGAAGAATTCGATCCAACCATTTGGGAAGGTACCAAGCGGATTTGCCCATAAGTGTCATGACTCCAGGAACAATCAACATTCTGACAACGAAGGCATCAAACAAAATACCGAATGCAAGGGCAAAACCCATTGATTTAATGATTGGATCTTCAGCTAACATAAATCCCATAAATACAGATATCATTATGAGTCCCGCAGCTGTTACTACACTTCCACTATGATTCATTCCAGCAAGTACCGCCTGTTTGGCATCTCCTGTGTGTTTATATACCTCTCTCATACGACTTACAAGAAACACCTCATAATCCATTGCAAGACCGAATAAAATACCTACAACAATAATTGGCAAAAAGTTAAGAACCAATCCAGGTGCATGAAAACCAAATAATTCACCAAAATGTCCGTCCTGAATAACCAAAACTACTATCCCGAACGTCGCTCCCAAAGAGAGGATAAAACCGAGAACGGCTTTAAGGGGTACAAGCAGTGAACGGAAAACAATCATTAGTAAGATGAACGCTAATCCGACGATTAGAATACAGAATTTAGGTACTGCATCATTAAGCTTTTGCGAAATATCAATGCTAACCGCTGTACTACCCGTTACCATAAGCTCCACATGCTCACGTTCCATAATCTTAGGCGCCATTTCTCTGATTGCCTGGACGAGCTCCGAGGTTTTAACGTCGGACGGTCCAGTTGCAGGAATAATATTGATTAAAGCAAGTGTTCCTGAAGGACCTGGAATAGCTGGAGAAATAGTTCCTATGTTAGGTAATGCCTCTAGATCTTTTAATGTATTGGTTACTCCCGCTATAAGATCAGTGTTCCCGTATGACTTTGCCAGAACAACGAGAGGACTATGAGAACCAACCCCGTATCCTTCACTTAACAAATCATAAGCACGCCGTTCCGTTTTTTCAGTTGGCTTCTGCCCATCATCTGGCATCCCCAGCTCCATATGTGAGAAGGGTAAGGCTATTGCACTTAGTAGTACTACACCTGCAATGACCATTGTCCAAGGCTTGCGAGTTACAAGTTTCCCCCAACCATTCTTCTGTCCATTTTCTCTTTTACGCGATTTAAGCAGTTTATTCCCACTATTTGCGCTAATCCGGTCTCCCAGCACTTCCAGAACAGCAGGTACCAGGATGATAGCAACAAGTACAGCTGTTAATACACAGAACGCACCAGCTATCCCCATTGAAGTAAGGAATGGTATTTGAGCTACTGCAAGTCCAACCAAGCCAATTATGACTGTCACCCCTGCAAAAACAACTGAACTCCCTGCAGTAGCATTAGCGATAGCAATAGCATCAGAACGCCTATATCCTTCTGACAACTGCTGACGGTATCTTGAGATAATAAATAGAGCATAATCTATTCCTACTGCTAATCCGAGCATTGCAGCGAGAGCCAATGACACGGAAGGTATGTTTAGAATGTTCGTACCTATAATAACTCCTAAAAGACCAATTCCTAATCCGATCACAGCTGTAACAATCGGCATTAGGCCGAGTAAGAATGAACTGAAGGTTATGGAGAGTACTACAAAAGCAATAAGTACACCGATGACTTCTGATGGCCCCATAATTTTCATTTCAACGAAAGCTGATCCTGTCAATTCCGCTTGCCACCCTGAATACCGTATGCTTTCAGCGACAGACTCGATGTGTTCTTTAGATTCCTTTGTCACCTCGTCAGCCGACGTTTTATAAGTGATGTCAATATATCCTATAGTTTTTTCAGCGCTAAGCGGATTCTCGTAAGGACCCACTATTGATTTTACTTGTGTGTCTGATGCAATCTCTTTCAAAGCTTTCTGAATGACCATCTGGGATGCTTCTGAAGATAAGGTTTGTTCCCCTGGAGTCTTTAAGACTAAACGCGTCTGCCCGCCATCTTCATTTGAACTACCAAACTCATTAGTTAGGAGTTGAATTGCCGCTTCTGATTTGAGTCCAGGGATAGACATATCATTGCCGAACTTTGGCCCTATAGAAATGGCTAGCACAGCAATTGCTACTAAAAATAAAACCCCACCGATAATTACTTTTTTTGCCCTACGAGTTGACCATAGTCCAAGCCTGTATAAGTATTTTGCCATTGAATTAATTCCTCCCGACATCTTGTCTATCTATTTCATAAACTTAGTTTAAATGAAAAGATTAAGTAACGAATCGTCCAAAGGGGAAGTGCCGGACATGTACTTTAGGGAAAAAAAAGGGTAATAAAAAACAAAAAAACATACGGAGGATCGAAATCCGTCGTATGCCTTGTTCTTATATATGAAGAAGACCTTTATCCAAAGCAATAGCAACCGCCTGGGATCTTGAGTCAACTCCAAGCTTGTTGTAGATATTAGTTAGATGTGCCTTAATAGTCCGTTCCGATACTCCCATATCGAAAGCAATTTCCTTACTTTTAAATCCTCTTGCCACTAATTGTAAGATAAATATTTCTTTATCCGTAAGTACTAAGTATTCTTCTTTCTTAACTTTACGCTCCTCAAAACGATCTTTAACAGCCAGTACTTTAGATAGTATATCAGATTGAAGCAAGGTGTCTCCGCGTATAGCTGATTCAATTGTATTAAATAAATGATCTCTGCTTGTATCCTTTAGCAAATATCCTTTTGCTCCAAGAGCCAATGCGTTTACCATTAATCCATCCTCGTTATATGTTGTTAGAATAATTACTGGAATGTTACACTGCTTCGTTTTTAAAGCTTGAAGAGTCTCCTCTCCGTTCATAATCGGCATATTTAAGTCAAGAAGGATCACATCTGGTGACAACTCATCAATTAAGGAAAGGGCTGCCTTTCCATTCTCGGCTTCTCCAACAATCTGAAAACGATTATCCGTCTCCAAAATCATTTTCAATCCTTCTCTAACTACCATATGATCATCTACAATCAGTATTTTATATAATTTCATCATTATTCACCCTTTGAATTGGAATTTCAATTCGAATTGTTGTTCCAGTTGAACGACTTCGGATGTCTAAGTTTCCCCCAATTAACCGTACGCGCTCATACATGCCTAATATCCCATAATGTCCCATTTTTGTCCCGATTATGTTTGTATCAAATCCTATTCCGTTATCGATGATTTCCAATTCAACAAAACGGGACTGTTCCCTCACATTGACCCATACCTTGTCAGCTTGTGCGTGCTTGGCTATATTCATTAAACACTCACTTACAATCTGCAAAGTATGCTCCTTAAGAGCGCCCATCAATGGCGTGTGAATTTCAATTTTATAAATAAGGTCAATACTTGTAGCTTGAATAAACCGCTGCGCTTCATCTTTTAGTGCGTCTTTAAAGCCTATGTTGGAAGCTGACTTTACACGAAGATTATCTATTGCGAGACGGGCTTCAGCCAAAATTCTTCGTGCCTGCTTCATAGATATCCCCAGGTACTCTTGTGATCTTTCTAAATTCCCCTTTGATATATGAGCATTTACAGCTTCTAGCTGCATGATGATACCGGCCAACCCTTGCGCAAGGGTATCATGCAAATCTCGAGCAAGACGTTGACGTTCATTTGCAAGCGTCAACTCCTCAACCTTTTTATGAGCTTTCTCCAAATCTTTCAAAAAAGTTTGCGTACGAATACGAGCATGGACCTGTTGAAAAAATAAAGAAGCATATGCAACTACAATAATTAACATTAAAAAAAACAAAGGAACAAGTAGAACCAAATCATAATAATCATTTAAATAAATTATGGTATAAATGAACATGGCCAGACAATACATCAACACGAATATAATATTTCTTTTTCTGTAGTAAAGGCCTATACTCTCGCCAACCAAAACCGGAAACAAACCGATCAGAACTGCTGGAGAACTATACGGCATCACTAAGGCACATGTTAAAATCAACATACCCTGTACAACAAAATACAACCAGGCCCTGGCCGTTTTTATTCTGTGTAAATTCCAGTGTAGAGTAACATGTAAAATTATCAAAATAGTAAAGAACAAAGTATTAACGACATAAAATTTACTTAATAGTTGTAATATCATTGAACCCGCATATACCAATATAACCCAAAGAAAAATAGGAAAACGTGCAATTATTATTTCATTTAAAGCCCGGCCTTCCAGTTCTGTATCAGGTCTATCCGGCTTAAAAATCTTGTTCATCTGTCGCCCCTCCCCTTTATGTTACTGTATTTAAAGAGTGGATTTTTCATCCAAGACCCTCAATCTTCATAATGTAATCCAACAATTGTAATATTCACAGATAGAACAATTAAACCTGTCATTTCTTCAACCGCTTTTTTAATGTTATTTTGCAGAGTCCTTGAAAGCTGGTGCAGCGGAGTTCCAAGCCGTACAATTGGACAAAAATCTATTGTTATCTCCGATTCTTTAATCCTAACTTCAACAGCCTTGTAGCATTTACTTTTATCATTCCTTTTCATTTTTCCATCTACCAAAGCAGTTACTTCCTTTACTTCTAGTATGGACATACTTGCTATTTTGGCTATTGCCTTATTTGAAATTCGTATGCTGCCTTGTTCAACATTTGTAGTCATAACTACACCTTCTTTTTATTCTCAAGTGTACAACAGTGCGGCTGCTGTAGAATCGTCCAAAAGGGAAGTCTCATATGTACGAAAGGGAAGAGGAACAAAATACCATCCCCATTTTTTTAGATTTGTTATGTTTTATATACATATGTCAATAGGAGAAGAAAATAAAGGGCTATCCCAAGAGTAGGTTTACTGTCAAAACTAGAAATAGCGGTGCAAGGAAGACGATCCCTGCACCGCTTGAT
>RCUF01000387.1_pt1 | contig 14960 bp, 12 predicted proteins | sample 2166311 | NCBI WGS metagenome assembly RCUF01 (sample SAMN09932608, study PRJNA488358) | compost metagenome | feature: garden; material: soil; isolation source: compost soil in 4-hydroxybenzonitrile-enriched culture | place: Germany: Experimental Botanical Garden Goettingen | collected 2016-01-27
CCTCCGTTCAACAAGATTAAGTCCATCTTACCAGATGTCTTTTCTCTCTTGTCTACTAGAAGGGGATAATACCATCTGTGGGCTGCTTTTTTTATTGCGAAGGGTGTTAAAGAATTTTGAACTTACAATGAGTTATACTAAAGGTGCTTTTTCCTATGAGAAGCAACCAAATTAGAACCTTTATTTAAGCTTTGTGGTACCTTTAGTTGTAAGCTTTAAGACCTCATAGAATATGTACTGGACAAGTAAAATAGCAGAGGAAATTAGTAAAATATTTGAAGAAAAAAACTGTATTTACGTTATAAAATGAGCTATACTGAGGTAAGAATAGTAAAGGAGTCGTGCGTCAACACGGCTCCAGCATACAACAACTGCATAAAGAACAGTCGGCCGGGTAAGATAAGGTCGGATATAGACCGCATTCCTTAGTCAGAGCGGTCTATTTCTTTTTCACGTAGGTAAGCAATGCCAGAATGAACATGCCAAACATGATTATCAAGGAAATCGCGTCTTTAACCTTTATGGGCATCACCTCCCTTCGGGGAGACTAGCCGACCGCCCTTTTAGCCGGGTTCTTTTACGACGGTAGCGCCTTGACATCCTGAACAGGCATTCACTATAATTCAGATAGAAATCGCTTCCACTCTTCTTTTTATTTATTTTGTGGAACCGGTTCCTTGAAATGTGTAGTTAAGTCCCATTCACTGTTTATGAATGTAATCTCTAAATAAGGTGGCATCGTTATGTTTAAATGGTTGAAAAAGAAGGCGGCTCCTCGTATTGAAGAATTCGACATGGTAGCACCAATCAAAGGAAAAGTGGTTTCCCTTGAAGAGGTTCCAGATCCTGCGTTCTCCACGAAGGCTATGGGGGAAGGTATCGCTATTCACCCGACTGAAGGTAAAGTGACTGCTCCTTTCGCGGGTAAAGTCGTCCACGTGATGGAGAAAAGTAAGCATGCTCTGATCATTGAGCATGAATCCGGTGTACAAATTTTGATACATGTCGGGATTAATACAGTTTCCCTCAAAGGACAAGGGTTTAACCCTCACGTTCAAACAGGAGATAACATTAAAGCAGGGCAATTACTGATGGAGTTTGATCTAGACGCGATTCAACAGGGTGGCTTGCCTGTAATTACTCCGGTAATCGTTCCAGACGGGCAAGAGATGATCAGTCATGTGGAAATCTTGGAAGGTACATCCGCCTCTTCAGAAGTACCCGTATTAAGAGTTCACTTAAAGGCCTAGTTCTCATTCAGAAAAGACTAACCAGGAATTCCTGGTTAGTCTTTTCTTTAGATGATTCACTGACCGGTCAAGGATCGGGTATGACCATGTGATCAAAAGCTAGGATTCACATATTTCAGATATCCGCTGATTACAATTGCCTTCGTACAGCCCTCCATGAAAGCAGATCACTTTTTTAATATCATATGGCAGCAGGTTTTTAAGAGATTCTTTGGCCATATTGAAATCACAGCAGTATTGCGGGTCTGGAGCCAATAATTTTCCGCTTACCACGCGTAGAGCATCTCCTGCAATCAGGGTTTGACTGGATTTATGATAGAAACTTAGGTGTCCTGGTGTATGTCCAGCAGTATCTATAACTACGATCCCCCCACAGAAGGGTAATTCCTCTCCAGCAACGATGGTGGAGTTTACAATAGCCTTTGGGGGATTTTCAAGTGTACGCCGGAATGCATGTCTCCACTCTACCGGAACGGATTCGGGCATGGCGCTTACAGCTTGATCTATTGCTTCTGGAGTCAGCTTTATAAGCTGTTGTTCTCCCTGTATATAAGGCTTTTCGATAGAACTGGCTAATACTTGAACTGGGGATGAAGAAGCCCGGATTATATCTGCTAAACTGCCGATATGATCAAGATCCTGGTGTGTTATTAATATGAAGGTAAGTTTATGGATTGCTAATCCGGTGCCTAAAATAGCCTCATGCAAAAGTGAGAGTTGCCCGGGGTAAGCCGTATCAACTAAAATCATGTTATCTTCGTCCCACATTAAAGTGGGGTGAATACTCTCTATACTTCCCATAATGTTAGCAGAAACCTGGAGCATGTGTATTCCCTTGTCTAATTGCATCGAATCCCTCCCATAAGAGTTGATGTAATACAAAGGAATCGTATCATTAAACATAAATATGTAAACCTATACTATATCATAAAAATAATTATTTGTAAATATGTAGAATTTTAAATTTGTGTGACAGTTAGGAGTGATGACGTGAAGAGAATTTATTTTGTCAGACATGCCCAAGCAACAGGACAGGAACCAGATGCCCGACTTACCGATGAGGGTACCCGACAAGCTGAGCAGTTAGTTGATTTTATGGAGAATGTAGGTGTGGAATATATTGTGTCCAGCCCGTGGAAACGGGCCGTGCGAACCATTCAGCCCTTGGCTGAACGGAAACAGTTGCAGGTGTATACTGATGTACGTCTTCAAGAACGGGTACTTAGCCATGAGCATTTGGATCATTGGCTGGACGTGCTGGAACAGACCTATTTGGACGAGGACTTGAAGCTGGAGGGAGGGGAATCATCCCGTGAAGCAGTAGATCGAGGAATCCAGCTTGTTCAGGAGCTTATAGAGCGGGCGGAAAAAACGGTTATCATTGTAACTCATGGAGCTTTACTATCTCTTCTCATTCGACATTACGATCCGCAGTTTGGGTTTGAGGACTGGAAAAAGCTTTCGAATCCCGACGTGTATTTGCTAGAACTGAAAGAAGCAGAAGCCAAGATTCACAGAGTGTGGAATACGGGTTGAAATAAATAAAGCACGTTCACCATAAGTGCAGAATGGAATCGAAAGGTGAGGCGCATGTTGAATGCAAACCGTTTTTTAGAATTAGAAAAGGCGTTGTTTCAAGCTTGGTCTTTGGAGTCTAGTTCTAAATGGACAGCAAATAATCCTGCGGCTGGACAATGTGGTGTCACAGCGCTTGTCGTTCAGGACAGGCTTGGCGGCGATATTTTGAGGACATGGCTGGATAGTGGCTGGCACTATTACAACCGCATTGGTGAGGACATTATAGATTTTACGAGGTCGCAATTTTCAAGCCTTCCTCAGTATCAGGATGTATACTCCAACCGGGAGGAGGCTTTTTCGGACACCAATGCAGGGCAGTATGCAGCCTTAAGTCAGAGATTAAAGGAATTTCTAAACGAAGAAGAATAAGGGGATTTAAATCTGGATGCAGTCATAAAGACGTGATTTTTGAACCTGATCCAATGGAAGGTACTTTTTGTTGCCCAATATACATTAAAGAGCTGAGTAATCAGTAAAATTCTTGAAGATAAAAGCTGTATTTACGTTATAAAATGAGCTATACTGAGGTAAGAATAGTAAAGGAGTCGTGCGCTAACACGACTCCAGTATACAACCACTGCTTAAAGAGCAGTCGGCAGTAGGGTCCAACAATAGACCGTTACCTTGGATCGGGGCGGTCTATTTCTTTTTCATGTAGGTAAGCAATGCCAGAATGAACATGCCGAACATGATCATCAAGGAAATTGCGTCTTGAGATATTAATTACTTAATTACGTATTTTCTTGGAGAGTACTATAAAATAAACTCTAATGCAGCCAATGACCGGGAATGCTTAGAGAAGGGGGCAGTTTGGTTTTACAATTGCCCTTAGCCGAATTTAATTGCGCTTGTGTAAGAAAGATACTTCCTTCCAGATTAGCCCCACTTAAATCAGCATCTCTAAAATCCGTACCGATCAAGTCTGTCATTCTCAGATCAGCCTCTCGCAGATCAGCAGCAATCATTAAAACTCCTCTCAGGTTGGTACCTCTAAGATTAGCGCCTCTCAAATTGGCCCCGATAAGGTCTCTACTCCTGATTTTTTTACTATATTTATTGTGCTCCACGTTTTTCTTACCTTTTTCTCGTACTAACTCACTTGTTTGTAAAAGTAAATCATTGACTAACGCCCTATGGGTTGGTACATGAAGATTTATGAGGGATTTTGGATCTTGATCCGTAAGCTGCTCGGTTTTCGCCATAGCTTTTTGTAAGTCTGTATAGATGGGTTGAGTTTCTTTTAAGTTAAGGGCTTCATTGAGGTAATAAAGCATTTCATGAAGCTGTTGCATGATGGGAAATATATTGAACATTTCCTCAGCTATTGCCGGATCGTCTCGCCAGCTTTTTCCCTTGTATGTAACTTGGGAAACTTTTTGACCTGCTCCAAAGCAATCATATACCGTACAGCCTCGCAAGCCGTTGTTTCTTAGATTCTTATGAATATCACAACGATAATCCGCATTTAGGTTTTGACAAGGAGTTCCTCCATCCTTATTAAAAGCAAAATCAGCTGATTTTGCATAAGGCAAGGCTACACAGCATAAACCAAAACATTGTTCACAATTTGCACTATACAATAAACACACATCCTTTTACTGGCACCTATTAAATGTAATATTACCAAAAAAAGATGGGGTATAGTATATTGTTTTTTCATAGACTTCTAGAGTCTGCTGGATCGTTTAGAGAAGAAATTTAGTCTTTTGCCAGATTCAATTGCCATGAGACTCCGTATTTATCTTCAACCCACCCAAATTGTTGGCTTACGGGAGAGGCTTCAAGGGGCATTAGAACTTGGCCTTCCTGAGATAGCTGGTCAAACACGCTATGGATTTCTTCTTCCGAATCACAAGTGACGAATAGCGATAGAGCTGGGGTAAAAGGGTGTTTGTCCTGATGGTTATAGTCTATAGCCATAAAAGTCTGCCCTTTGAGGTTGAATACGGCATGTAACACGGTCCCATCTTCCTGATGAAAAATGCTCATGATACCAGACGGTTTAAATACAGAGGTATAATATTGCATGGCTTCTTCTGCTTGACCGGAGAACATGAAAAATGTTGTGATTTTTGGACTGGAATCATGCATGAGATCAACTCCCTAGATTGTATCGTAGATGATAACATCTTTCCTCTTTTTTAATAGAAATATTCAGCATTAGAGAAGTGCTTCATGAAGACGTACACACGTGAAAGGAGAAAGACAGGATAATGGACGCGACAGCAAGACTTATGGATATGTTCGGCTCAGCTAAGAAGCTGGATGCCAGCATCATTTCTGCCTATACGGATGTGGTTGCCCGATATGGGACAGTGGAGGATGCGTGGGAGTTATATAGGCTTTTTGTAGAAGATCCCCATCATTATATCCGGGGGTTGCTCCTCCAGCCGATCATGAGATGCGGGGATGTTACTTTGGCGCAGGATATGTACGAGCGTTACGTCCGAAATCAGGCATCCCCAGAACATATACCTGACGGTGTGCTGTATGCGCTAGGTTATTTGGGTTATGTGGAGGCTACTGCTGATCTCGTCGCTTTGGTGAACGGACCGTATGGAGCTGTGTCTGTGGATGCCTGTTTGGGACTGGTACATCTTCCATGCGAAATGTATCGTGAGAAACTGGCGGCTGAATTGGAAAAAGCGCTGGATCAGAATTTGTTTAATGAATTCTTACCTCTGTTAAGCTTCAAATGCACGACTGAAGATATGATTCCGCGATTGGTACATTGGGGAGAGCAACATGCTTCCGTAGACTGTAATGCAGGAATTATTGCTGGAATCGCATTGTTTGGAGAAGGGCAGAAGGATACGATTCGCTCTATCCTGTGGAATCCGTTTTGGGAGGCTCATGGAACGGCTACAGGCAGTTGTGTGTGGTCTTATTTTGCTATGCAGCATGTAGGACTAACCTTTAGAGAGCTTGTTCAGGATATAAAAAGCTACGATACATCCAAAAAAGATGTACAGACATTGGAATACCGTTTGGACGTGCTACATGAGATGTTGGAACTAAAGCTAAGCTATACAGCTCGACCGATCCGGTTCGCTCGCAGCAATGAGGAATCATTTGGTCAGCTATATAGCGATTTGTTTAGCTGGTCTAATGAACATCACGATGACTCTATTATAGGCTGGATGAATGAACAGTTGGGGGTTGAGCACCGACTACTGGAACGGTATTATGAGCTAAGGAAACGAATCGAGATTAAAATGGTGCATGAAATTGAGCTGGAGCATGTTCAGAAAGGGAGTTAATCGTATCAGGAAATAAGAATTTTTGATGTAAAAGGACGAATTGGCGGAGTTTGGCGGCGATATGGGGATTCGCCCAGTCCGCGGGCTGATGTCCCGCATAGGATACATCAGCCTAGAACACAAGGAGTGAAACACATGTCTTTACTGCCACAAGTTCCTTTCGGAACGCAACCGGGTACTCCGGGTCCTTTCACGCCGTCAAGTCCTTCGATTCCACAATTTCCTGATATGCAGGATTCCTTCCCATCTCCGATAGGTCCGCCACCAGGCCCAGGACCATTTTCGCCACAGCCGTTCTCACCACCGCCGCAGGGGCCATTCGGTCCGCAAGGTGGGCAGCAAACTCAAGCACCAACTTCCCCACCACCGCAATTTACGCCACCGAAGCCGCTGGTTTCGGCGTATGCGGTTGACCCTGGAGCCATCTTTGGTTGTTTGTTCCGCAACACGTTTGTATGGCTGACGAACGGAGAGCGTTTCTGGATGTACCCTGTCTTTGTAGGCAGGACATCCGTAGCGGGTTTTCGGTGGAGTGGACGTTTTTGGTTTTATTATGGTGTAGACACTAACCGTATTGAGTCGTTTAGCTGTTATTGGTAATAGCGCAGCTTTAGGGAAGAGCGGGGCTTAACGGGATGATGGCTGATGGCACTGTCAAGAGAGGTAAATGGGTACATGAGGTAAGTGAAGCGAAAATAAAAAGACTGAGAGAGCGCTCATCGCGTTCCCCCAGTCTTTTTTTGCTATTAATCCATCCACCAACGTTTAAAATTGCCCCACCATGATTTCTTTTCGGCTTGTCGCTCCGCTTGGTCAGTTGGTGTTGATGCCGGTGGGTTATCTTGCCCCGACAGCGTCTCCTTCGGCTCCGTGCCGCTGACAAATACCTCCAGCCGCTTATCCGGGCTGTCCGGTGCAGCCAGTTTGCCGCTGGCCGGATCAATATAAGCGCTGACTACGCCGTCGGGGATAGGAAAGATTTTGGGCGGCACATTCTCCAGCGCTTTCTCCGTATATTGCGCAAAAATCGGAGCCGCCCGTCGGGCATCCTGTGTGCTGATGTCCTTGCCCTTGTCATAGCCAACCCAGACAGCGGTGGATAGTTCGGGGGTAAAGCCGACCATCCACGCATCGGTGTTGGTCGTGCCGCTCTTGCCGGCAACCGGGCGCTTGATCAGCTTCGCGACCCGGTTGCCGGTGCCGCCTTCTTCGAACACGCCTTCCATGAGGCGTGTAAGGACATAGGCGGAGGCGGGCTTCACCACCTGAACGGGCGCGGCTTGGGGCGCTTCGTACAGCGACCGCCCGGCCGCATCGGTGATGCGCAGCACTGCTACCGGAGCCACCTTTTGCCCGCCACTGCCGATGACCGAGAAGGCCGAGGCCATCTCGAACGGGCTGACGGGTGACACACCCAGCGCCAGCGAGGGTACGGGCTTGAGCTCGCTTGTAATGCCCATTTTGCTGGCGAGGTCCATGACCTTGTCCGTTCCCACCTTCAAAATGGTGCTAACGGCATAAATATTATCGGACGCCGCAATTGCGCGCCGAAGATCAATTTCGCCCAAATATTTGTCTCCAAAATTTTTGGGCTTATAGGTCTTGCGGTTGTTATCGTAGTGGAACAACGTCGGTCGGCTTTCGAACTTGGACGTACTCGTCAATTCGCCGGAATCCAGCGCGCTCAGATACATAATCGGCTTGAAAGCGGAGCCCGGCTGCCGGGTTGTGGCCAGCGCATGATTATATTGATTCCCGACATAGTTCGTTCCGCCGACCATGGCCTTGACATGTCCGTTGCGCGGGTCCATGGAGATTAACGCGGTTTCCAGTCCGTTGCTGTTCTTCATGCCTTCGTTTACAGCCGCCTCGGCTGCCTGCTGCATGTGCATGTCCAGCGTGGTATAAATGCTCAGGCCGCCATGCTCAAGCACCCCTTCGCTAATCCCAAGTTGATGAGTCGCCAGCTGGCGAACGTAATCGCGGAACCAGGGAGCGGTTTCCACTGTCCGGCGCTGGCTCTCGGGCCGCAGGGCCAGCATTTCCTCATAGGCCTTGGTGGCTTCGGCCGGAGTAATTTTGCCGGTGAGCGCCATGGAGTCCAGTACAATTTTCTGCCGATCCTTTGCATTTTTCATATGATTATACGGTGAATAGTAGGTCGGTCCTTTCGGAATACCTGCTAACAGGGCGCTTTCGGCCAAATCCAGATCTTTTGCGGATTTACCGAAATACATTTGCGAAGCTGCTTCAATGCCATAGGCGCCGTGACCATAGTAAATTTCGTTCAAATACATTTGCAGCAGCTCATTCTTGGTGTACTTCATTTCAAGCTGTGCGGTATAAATGGCCTCCTTGGCTTTGCGCGTCCACGTTTTCTCATGAGATAAGTACAGATTCCGTGCAAGCTGCTGAGTCAGCGTGCTGGCCCCTTGTGACATATCCCAGCGGGTCAGATTAACGATTACCGCCCGGCCCAGACCTTTGAAATCAAAGCCAAAATGATCGTAAAACTTCCGATCTTCCACAGCCAGGGTGGCTGCAATCAAATCGGGTGAAATGTGATCAAGCTGGACCGGAATGGATTCCTTGCCTCCAGCAGAGAAAGTGGCGATGACTTGCCCCTGACTATCAAGCAGTCGTGAATTCCGATCCGTATCCGCGAGCGGAAGGCTAGTCGTGTACAAATAGGCGAGCAGGATGCAGGCGGCGATGACCGTCAGAATAGTGAGAGACATCATTCCTTGAAAGCATCGAAGCCAAAGCGGTTTACGCTTGGGGGATCGCCCGGTCGTATCGGTCATCATGCCACCTCCTTCCATAGTTGATGTTCTCAGTATAGTCAATCCGAAAGCGTCTATTCATCAGATGCACGTACGTAGCTATTTTAAACAAGATTAAATCTTCATATTGCTTTTGCAGCCCATTCAGGTATCACTTATAATGCAAAAAGTGTGAAAATCCAATGTGTTTGGTACAATAAATATAGCAAACTCGGCGTTTGCGTGTTGCTGATATAAGGAAAGTCAACGTTTATGCTACCGGATTGCCGGACACATACTTTGATCAGAAAGAAGGTTGGAATGATGGACTTGTGGTTTACGGAGAAGCAGACTCCCTCTTTCGGCATTACAGCAAAAATCAAACAAACCTATGTCTCTGAGAAAACGGATTTTCAGGATCTGGCTATGATCGAGACAGAGGAATTCGGCAATATGCTTGTTCTGGATGGCATGGTGATGACAACGGTTAAGGATGAATTTGTGTATCACGAAATGGTAGCACATCCGGCCTTGAATACACATCCGAATCCGAAAAAAGTTTTGGTTGTGGGCGGTGGCGATGGCGGCGTTATTCGTGAGGTCATCAAGCACCCTGAAGTAGAAAAAGCGGTATTGGTTGAGATTGACGGTAAGGTGATTGAATATTCCAAAAAATATTTGCCTGAAATCGCAGGGAAGCTGGACGAGCCTAATGTAGAAGTGCTGGTCAATGACGGATACATGCATATTATTGAACACAAAAATGAATACGACGTCATTATGGTCGATTCGACGGAGCCGGTAGGTCCGGCAGCCCCGCTGTTCGAGCGCGGGTTTTACCAAGGTATTTTTGAGGCGTTGAAGGAAGACGGCATTTTTGTTGCGCAAACGGATAACCCTTGGTTCAAGGCAGACCTGATTCAGAAGGTCAACAAAGATGTGAAGGAAATTTTCCCGATTGTGCGCGTGTATGGTGCGAACATTCCGACCTATCCGAGTGGTCTTTGGACATTCACGTTGGGTAGTAAGAAGTATGATCCGCTCGAAGTAGACGAGACTCAGATTCCAGAGATGGACACCCGATATTACAGTCCGCGTCTACACAAAGCGGCGTTTGTACTACCTAAGTTTGTAGAAGATTTAACGAAGTAAACATTTTAAAAAGCGCCTTAGTGGTCTTTCTTGCCTGTTTTTGGGTGGGAAGGAGCGCTATAGGCGCTTTTTTGTGTTGGATAAGATTTGAAAAAGGCTATAAAAGCATACTGGACACCGGATTTCCTTTTAAGATAAAAGAAGGAAATTTAAGGGTGTGCGTAGAATATACAAAAAACCAGACATTTAACAGATTTGTAATGTCAACAGGGACGGTTTGGTTATGGAAATACATAAATCGGCGATGTACCAAAGAGGGGGAAACTTTTTTGATCAGACGCTCTTTTTATTACCTGTGGGGGTCTCAGACAATCTCCAACGTAGCAGATATCATCTACATGTTGAGTGTAGTGGTATTGGTGTTCAGTTCAAGTAATTCCTTAATGACGACTATTTTAATTCCGTTGTTCCGATTGTCTGCCCAAGTACTTAGTGGGCTAGTTGCACCGATCGTCCTTGGCCGATTTCAGCTAACGCGCGTGTTGCTATTTTCCCAGTTTGGGCAGTTTGTCATTTTTACGCTGCTGCTGCTTTATTTGTGGATCGTACCTGAGCAGAGGTCGTTTCTATTTATTTTTGTGATGGTGTTCGGTATGTCTTTCCTGGACGGCTGGACGAATCCTGCGCGTAATTCGCTTGTACCCCGTTTGGCTACTGGAGAAGGACTAATGCGGGCTAACGGCATGGTAGCGGTCAGTGATCAGGTGGTCAAGTGTGCAGGCTGGGCGTTGAGCGGAATTATTGTGGCTTGGCTGGGTTCCCTGAATACGCTTGTGATTGCGTCTTGTTGCTATCTCGTGGCTGTAACTGTCACGTCCTTCATTCGTGATCCGCTGGATCAGAAGGAATTAAGTCTTGAAGCTTCGGATTCCTCAACAAATCTAGTAGAACCTGCAAAGGGAAAGGAAAAAGGCTCCCATTGGAAAGAGCTTGGGGAAGGCTGGAAAATCATTTGGCATAACCGTCGTATTCGTTCTCTGATGATCGTCGATAGTGTGGATAGTATTGGGGGAGTCTCCTGGCTCGGCGTATTTATTTTGGCGTACGTCAGCCAAGTGCTGCATCGGGATGCGAGCTGGTGGGGCTTTATGAATGCATCCTTTTTCTCGGGCACAATTTTGGGTGGATTGATTGTCGTTGGCTTGGTTAAGCGCCTGCAAAAGAACAGCTTTTTATACATGCTCGGAGCGTTGCTGGTGTATGTACTGATTACAATTGTATTTGCGCTGAATACAATCCCCGTTGCTGCACTTATTCTTTTTGCTGTATCAGGCTTACCTGTTCAAATGGCAGGGATTATTCGCCGCACCTTGCTGCAAACCAGTGCACCGGCAGCTCAGCTGCCCAAAGTGATGGCGGGAATTGATGTGCTTACAAATCTTGCTTTCGGCCTGTCCTTGTTATTTATGGGCTGGTATGCAGACCGTTTCGGTATGGTGCAGGTGTATTTGTTGGCTGCGATTATGACGACCATTGCTATCTTGATCGGCTGGTTGTACCGCAGGGATTTTCAGGAAAGTGAGCAAATGGACCATCCAACCGCTACGGGGGCAGGCATTTGAGCTTTGTTTCTTCCTGTGTCACAATAAAAAAAGCCGATTGCATAAGAGCAACCGACTTTTCCCCTTAACCCGCAGTGTTAGGCTGTAGTGAACTGGCTGTTATAGAGCGAGGCATAATGGCCGCCGCTGGCAAGCAGTCCCTCATGGGTACCACTTTCGACGACATCGCCGTTTTTCATGTATAAAATCAAATCCGCTTCGCGGATGGTCGATAGTCTGTGGGCGATCACAAAGCTGGTGCGTCCGGCAATCATTTTCATAAATGCTTTTTGGATACGCGCTTCTGTTAGGGTGTCTATGCTGCTGGTGGCTTCATCCAGAATCAGCATAGGTGGATCGACGAGGATCACCCTCGCGATGGTGAGCAGCTGTTTTTGGCCTTGCGACAGGCTGTCGCCTGACCCGCTAATGACCGTATCGTAGCCATGAGGCAGTCGCTTGATGAAGCTATGCGCATTGGCAGCTGTTGCAGCCGCGATGACTTCTTCATCCGTGGCCTCTGGCTTCCCGTAAGCGATATTGTCCCGAATGGTCCCGCTGAACAGCCATGTATCTTGAAGCACCATACCAAAGTTAGTCCGCAGGCTGTCCCGGCTCATGTCGTTGATATTCACCCCGTCGATGGATATCGAGCCGCTGTCCACATCGTAAAATCGCATGAGCAGATTGACGAGTGTGGTTTTGCCAGCCCCGGTCTGCCCGACAATGGCCACACGAGTGCCTGGCTTTACCTCCAAACTAAAGTTCGTAATGAGCGTACGTTCCGGGTTATAGGAGAATTTGACATGATCAAAAAGAATCGTGCCTTTGCTGCGCTCCAGCTGTACGGCGTTCGATTTTTCGGGCTGCTCTGGCGGTGAGTCCAAAATAGCAAATATGCGCTGAGCAGAAGCCGTAGCTGCCTGGAACTGGGTCAGTACACCCGTAATTTCATTAAAGGGCTTGGCGAACAAATTGGTATAAATCAGAAAGCTCGACAATCCGCCTACCGAGATCCCACCCCAAATAATGGAGATACAGCCAATCATGGCGGTGACTGAAAAGGTCATGTTGTTCACCAATCGGGTAGAGGGGTTGGACAATGATCCGTAAAACTGCGATTTCACTCCGGCTTGATACAATTGTTCGTTTCTGGCGGAAAATTCCTCAAGCGAGCGGTTTTCATAATGAAAAGCGGTAACTACCCGTTGCCCGCCGATCATTTCTTCCACATAACCATTCAGGCTTCCTAAAATTTTGGCCTGTTCGCGGAACATACGCTGCGATCTTGTGGTAATGAACCGTGCTACGCCATATGTGATCGGGGCAGACACCAATACGACCAACGTCATGATCGGACTGATATACAGCATTAGTGCAATGGAGCCTATAATCGTAATAATCCCGGTAATCAATGTAGAAAAGCCTTGTAGTAATCCATCCGACACAGCATCCATATCGTTCACAAAACGGCTAATGCTGTCTCCTTGTGGATGAGTATCATGAAAGCTCAACGGAAGGATATTAAAATGATCAAATAACTCTCGCCGCATATCATTTACGGTCTGAAAAGCAATGCGGTTCGTCAAATACGTGAGCAGCCAGCTAAATAGACTGCCTACAACATATACAATGCCTAATCCAGCTAGAATCTGCGCAATACCTTTAAAATCTACTATTCCCTTATCCACCATGTGGTCGATAGCTTGACCAATCATGTAGGGTCCGATCAGACTAGCAAGCACGCTGAGAACCGCACTGACGATGACCCAACATGTTGTTGTTTTATATTGACCCACATAGGTTAACAATCTTCTCCAGGTTTCCTTGCCACTCATTGGTCTACCTCCTGCGTTGAGAGCTGGGAATGATTAATTTCCTGATATACATCTGAGCTGCTCATCAACTGTTCATGTGTGCCGATACCGACAATCCGTCCCTCATCAAACACAATTATTTTATCAGCATGCTGTACGCTGCTTACTCGTTGCGAGACCAGCAGGACGGTCATGCTGGTGCTATTTTCCCGTAGCGATTTACGGAGGGCAGCATCGGTAGCAAAATCAAGTGCGCTTGAGGAGTCATCCAAAATGAGAATTTGCGGATTGCCGACAATAGCTCGGGCAATGGTAAGTCGCTGCTTTTGTCCTCCCGACAAATTAAGCCCCCCTCGGGTGATCGGAGCATCGAATTTTTCCGGCAGGTTGGAAATGAACTCATCCGCTTGTGCGATAGCTGCGGCTTGAGCGACTTCCTCGTCGGTGGCGTGTTCATGCCCCCAACGGATATTATCCGCTATAGTACCAGTGAACAGCAGTGCCTTCTGAGGGACAATTCCGATTTTTTGCCGCAATTGCTCGAGCTTATATTGCCGAACGTCGATGCCATCAACCTGCACACGACCCTCTACCGCATCATAGAAGCGGGGAATAAGATTCACAAAGGTGGATTTCCCCGAACCTGTTCCTCCGATGATGCCGACCGTTTCACCGGGATAGATGTTTACCACTATATCGCTCAGTGCCAGTTGTCCTGTCTTATTGTATCCAAAGGAAACATGATCAAAAGAGATGGCTGGTACAGCGCCATGCTCACTTGCTCCCTCCCTGTCTATAGATGTAGAAGTAGCAGCAGTGTCGGAAACCGAAGCTTGCGTGTCTAGGACCTCCTGAATACGCGCTGCTGAAGTGGCAGCTTTGGTGAACAAAATAATTAAATTGGTTACCACAATCAGAGCCAGTAAAATTTGCGTAATGTAATTAATAAAGGCAATAATCTCCCCTTGTGTAAGAGATCCATATTGGATATGGATGCCGCCGATCCACAGGATAGCAATAATAGCTCCGTTCACCACCAACAAGGTGGCGGGGCTTAGCAAAGCAGAAATACGTCCGACACGAATAGCAGTCTGGGTCAGGTCATCTGAGGCGGCATTGAACTTTCCTCGTTCAGCTCCTCTTTTGGCAAATGCACGTATGACCCGTACGCCTGTAAGATTTTCGCTAAGTACCAGAGCGATTTTATCGAGTTTTTTCTGGTATAGCCGGTACAGGGGAGAAGCCTTCGTAATGACTACATACAGAATCAAAGCCAGAATCGGTGTAGCCGCCAACAGCACCAAAGCAAGGCGGAAGTCCAGAATCATGGACATGATAATCGCCCCGATACAAATAAAAGGAGCACGAATGACCAAACGAATCAACATCGCTACAGCTGTTTGCAGCTGATTGACATCATTCGTAATCCGGTTGATAAGCGAGGGTGTACCGAATTTATCGAGATCAGCATAAGAAAACGAAGAAATATGCTTAAACATCGTATTGCGCAGCGTAGTTCCGAATCCTTGAGAGGCACGAGCTGCGTAAAACTGACACACTAATGAACTGCCAAAGCCCAGTATAGTCATGAGTAACATCA